>ERZ1034976.310-NODE-310-length-46185-cov-41.397052_pt1 | contig 46185 bp, 40 predicted proteins | sample MGYA00520623_ERZ1034976 | MGnify/ENA primary metagenome ERZ1034976 (study PRJEB33766, sample SAMN09781774) | gut metagenome | biome: gut microbiome | host: Homo sapiens | place: Madagascar | study: EMG produced TPA metagenomics assembly of the PRJNA485056 data... | reverse complement strand
ATTGTTTATCAACAAGTTATAAAATGTATGTTTTTTGAGTGACGAAGTCAGGAAAGGTACAAAAAACATAATGAAGTATTCTGGTGGTATAGGTCTTAGAAGCAACAAATTTTACACGAGCCATTCCACTCACCGTCCTCTTTCTATTAAAGTATCAGGTAAGTATGTGGTAAAAGATGGAAAGGTATCAGCGTATGTAAAACAGAAAGATGTGAAAGTATATGTGGGTATCAGTGCAAGGACACCACGAATTCCAGATGCGGACACCAATGACTTTGACTACAGTATGATACAATTTTATAACAAACTATACGATTCTGACTCATCCGAGGCGAACATACAGGCAAACATGATAAAAGCCGAGAAATGGTTTATGTGGTCATGGCGTGACCTGTCAGTAAAACAAGTTGGAGATTCGCTGGTCATTGGAAAAATCATAAAACTGACAAAATAGTGAAGTAGCGTCCTAACGAAATCTAATTACAAATCAATTAAACATAATGAAGTACAAAACAATTCTATTGTGCATTGCGCTTGCCTTGCTCTGCCTTTCAGCCAAGGCAGAAGTGCTCAGATGCACAATCCAGGAGAAAGATGTCTATCTCGCAAACAAAGAGCTGGTTGACTCCATGCTGGATTTCCGCAGTCGTGAGGAAGTCGCCAAGATTTACCATTTCTTTAATGTGCCGGAGAAGGACATGACGAGACTCGTGTTCTTTGTCAGGAACCGTGAGTTTAAATATATCTGCCAGGACATACTCTACAAGGACTCGCTGGACAGGCGCGTGAAGAACAAAATCACGATAGAGCGTGTGTTTCAGGATTCCATAAACACAATCCTCATACCGACATGCCAACACCACATCTCTGGCGAGAACTTAAGCTACGCCCTGCGCTGCAGGAACACGCTGGATCTTGACAGTGCGCAATATGCCTATATAATGGGCAAGGCCCTAAGCATGGCACGGCGCATACGGAAAGACTACCGCGTGAATTTGTGGAATGAGGAGATGGAGATATTGAAGAAGACCCTTGACAAGGGTCAGCTCTGGTCTTTCTTCAGAAGAAAGAACGCAAAAAAAATATGGGACGAGTTTGACAAGGCGTGGGACAAGCTAAAGGAAGCAGACCTAACGGAGCAGCTTGACAGCGCAAAAGATGCGAAAGAGGCTATAAAATATATGCACAGCCGGCAGATGATTAAGGATTTGTACCGCGGTTACGGAACCCCGCAAAAGAAATACCTCGCAGAGCTTGACAAGTCGAAGCCAAAGATGATGAGAATGCTGGACGGCATCGACAAGAAGGCAAGAGTTGAGGAGAAGAGGAAGACCGTGGGGAAAGAATTCGTATGGTAAACTATCACTTATTTAATATCAAGACAATGAAAAAAGCTACCAGACTACTTGGAAAATGCTGTGTTTCGGCATTTATGATGCTCGCTTGCATTGACGGTTCGTACGCAGACAATACCAGAACAGGCAATGATGAGGTTATGCGCGCTGTAGGCGTGTTAAAGGGTATATGTCAAGATTATCCGAAAGAGAAAGCTGTCAGCATATTGCTGAATGCAGCCGAGAAAGACACTGTGGCATACGCCATGAATGCGCTCGGACTCGTATATATGGAGGGTATCGGAACGGAGCAGAATGCGGAAAAGGCTATCATCTGGCTCAATAAGGCCGGAGAAAACGGATACTGTGACGCTTATCACAATTTAGGCATCATATACAAATTAGGAAAATGTGGTGAGAGGCAGAATTTCACAGCCGCTTACAACGCCTTCATAAAAGGGGCGGAGGCCGGCTCTGATGCTTGCAGGTACGGTGCGGGCTTTATGCTCTACAAGGGGCTTGGGTGCACCCAGGACTATGGCAAGGCTATGGAGCTGTTTCAGACAGCATCTGACAACGGCAACGTATATGCCACATACATGTTGGGCCTGTGCCACCGCAATGGCTATGGAACAGCGCAGGATGAGGAAAAAGGCATGGAGCTGCTGAATCAGGCTGCCACACTCGGATATAGCGCAGCCATAGAGGAGGTCTCACGCAACAATCCCGAGAATTATCTTACTGACATATTTGTATCAGACAGCGCTTTTGCCGGCATTCCCTCATCTATGCCGGAAATTAAGGCGGACATGAACGACACCACCCTGCTGAGAGGATGTTACAGCGGATGTGTCGTGATGTACGACTGGAGCGGGTGGCATGTCCTTGGAGAGAAACCTGTCAGCATGTCTGTCTCCAGAACAGGAGAGGAAATCTCTGGATATCTGATTCTCGGGACAGACAGCGTGCCGTTTAAGGCGGACATTACGGCGGAGGGCGGTCTCAAATTCAAGAAAAGCTACGTAAGCCTCAAAGAGCGGTATACATTTAACGGAAAAGTGAGATACAAGCTCGACAGTGCGGACCTTGATATATGGAACGACAGGATACGTGGCAGACTTTCTCTCTATTCCCTGTCGCAGCGTGAGCCTGAGAGACCGATGTATATGGAACTATACCGTGGGGCATACGGAAAAACAGACAATGACAACGCCTGTGCTGACGGATATATAGCCATAACCCCCAACCCATTTGACTCTCAGTTTGATGCTATTTTCAACCTGCAGGAGAATGCGACTGTCACGGCAAGGGTGTTCGACAAGTTTGGCGTGATGATTTGGCAACAAAGCCTTGGCACGTTAGAGGCTGGAAAACACAGGATAACGCTTAGTCCTGGCATAAGACCGGGATATCATGTGCTGAACATCTCAGCAGGCAAGCAGGTTCTTCGTACAATATTAGTTAAAAAAGGAGACAACTGATGAGAAAGATATTAGGAATAGCAATATTTTTGCTAACTTTGCTTCCATTAATAGGCTCCGGTGATGCATTTACCATCAAAGCACAGAATTTCGCTTTCGAGAACGGGGAATACTGGCTGCCGGAAGTAGGAGTTGAGGCAGAACATAAAGTGAAGTGCGAGAGCTGTAAGCAATCATTTAGAGACAATGACGCTTTAGACGCGCATTTAAGATACAACACTGTATGTTGGGATTATTACAACCCCAAGAGTAATAATAGTGGCGATGACGATACAAAAAATGGCAATTGTTGTTTTTGTGGGCTGCCTGAAGACCAGTGCACATGCACAGGAGCTGAATGTAACGGCTCATATAATGGAGAATACGGTGGCTTGGGCGGAAACATAAATTCTGGCGGCTATTGGTATCCAGACAATAATGATGTAGAAATAACGCCTCCATATATACCCACCCATAAAACTATTAAAGGAGAGCATATATTTAAGGAAAGGCTGCCAACCAATTCTATGAAGCAAGAAACAAAAATGACTTGTGTGCCTACAGCTATGGCGAACTTATTGTCGCATAAAGGTAGTAGCCAATCAGCAGAAGAAATTCGAATGAGGATAGAGGGTACTTATAATAACCTTTATGCAGATTATGGTGATATTGCCCAATATGGTATTTCACGATATATAATCAATGAGTTTATATATAGTTATGGATTCTATAATATAAGTATTAATGATGTTATTTCATTTATAGATGCAGGCCTTCCCTGTTTAGGCGTAATCGAAACACTATCTGGTAATCTTCATATGATGGAAATAGTTGGTTATTTTGACAACGATAATTATTTTACAGATGTACCAGAGGCATTTCAGTGTATTGATCCAGGAACAGGAGAATATAGAACTGTTATGATAGAAGAGTTTAACAAATACCCTGAGTATATTTATTCGAATTAACTAAATAAAAATAATTAAAATTTAAGAAAATATGAGAAAGATAATTTTGTTAATGACGTTTCTTGTTATTTGTAGTACAATTGAAGCCGGATTACCTATTTTACGTAGTCATTTAGTAGGAAAATGGAAATTAATAGACGAAAACTATAAAGATTGTGTTAACACTTGGGAGTTTACGGGAGATACAATGAAACAGACTTGGAAATATAAGCTTATTGATGCCCCTTCAATATATAGTAGACCATATTATCTGTTTACTGGTATTCCAAGCAAATACGAACCGTCCTTAGTCGGGCAAACAAGAAGTGGAACACATATAATATATTATGCTGAAAAACTGAAGAGAATCAAGTATTATGAGGTAATGAGTCTTAAAAATGACACTCTGATACTTAGAACGTATACAGAGAAAACAATAGGTCGATTAGCAGGTTATGTTACCCTAACTCTTAAACGTATTTCGGAATAAGTAATATGATGCCTGTTGGAGCGGATTGCAAATCCGCTCCAACAGAACATAAAAGTACCATACAGATGCAAACATTACGAACATTATTAACAGGCTTGTTTATAGCAACCGCCTCAATAAGCATGGCACAGGTAACTGTATCAACATTACGGTTGAACGGAACCAAATGGATAATAAAAGGAGACACAAGTGGTGATTTTGATGAATACACCATGAGCCAGAGAATCTGGCGACGCAAAGACGGCTCGTTTAGTACATATCCATATTACCTGACAGACACACCAATAACGTCATACGAATATTCCGCATTCGACTATTCCAAGGTTGGGAAGAATGCAAAAGGACGTTATATTGTCTTGGCAAACGATGTACTTAAAATCACGTATTGCGCATCCATACAGTCATTTGACAAGACAAAAGGTTTGTTTGTGCTGAAGCTGGTGACCAAAGGACTTATCGGTACAGGCGATGGAATTGCCTCATACGAAATGGTGAAGTAGGCAAGCTTGAGCTATCCGTATTATGCAAAGAACGAACGCATGTTGGTGCATCATACAATGCACCAACGTGCGTTTTTTGTATAAATTCGACATATTCCTGACTTCGTCACTCAAAAATGTCCATTTTGTAATTGGTTGATAAACAATATTTTGTATCTTTGCATACCCTAATTTTGGGGTATGCAAAAGGTTTTTTAACTATGTTTGTCAAAAGAAAGAAGAATCGGTCAGGAAGTCAAGAACTGGATATTAGAACAGCCCAAGCAAGACTGCCAGATGGTAGAATATGACAAAGGAGGTGGCCTGAAAGGATATCTCACCAATACGGATATACCAATACAGGATGTATACACAGCATATCACAACCTTTGGCACGTAGAACGGGCTTTCCGTATAGCCAAATCAAAGATAGAGATACGCCCCATGTTTCACTTTACACGCAAACGCATCGAAGCCCATATATGCATCTGCTTTGTGGCTTTGAAAGTATACAAGGAACTGGAGCGCATGCTGAAAGTCTCAGAGATTAAGATGAGCGTAGACAAGGTGCTTGCATTGGCAAAGACTATCACAACCATACAAATTAAGCTACCTCTGAACAAGGAGGTTTATACCCAAACAATGTTAATGGCAAGGCATCAGAAAATGGCTAAACTCTTTGACGAAGAATTTTGGGTGACGCAATGACGAAGTCAGGATTATGACCTCACCTTGCATATTGCATTCTATGAATGGCTTTCTTTTATAGGGAATGCTATAGGATGGACTATTTATGGTATTCTGTATACTCTTATTTATTAACAAAGTTACATATTGTAAGCAAAACAAAAGAGTTTACTTATAATATGCTTTCTTTTTGTATGTATTTTAATGCGATTGTAAGCAGTTGCTATAAGCCTTCAACTTTAATGTTATTTTAATCATACTTTCTATTATCAATATGAAAGCAAATTATTAATTTTGCAACCAATTTGATAGGAATAACAAGAATTTATTAATTAAAAGCAACAAGATGATGGCAAACGGATTGTATAATGCTGCTTACGAGCATGATGCTTGTGGAGTAGGCATGGTGGTGAATATCCATGGAAACAAAAGCCATGAACTGGTTGACAACGCCTTGAAGGTTCTTGAGAACATGCGTCATCGTGGCGCAGAAGGTGCAGACAACAAGACTGGTGATGGTGCAGGAATAATGTTACAGATTCCTCACGAGTTTATATTGCTTCAGGGTATCCCTGTGCCTGAGAAGGGTAAGTATGGCACAGGATTGGTTTTTCTTCCTAAAGATGAGGCTTTGCAGGGACAGATTCTCTCGGTAATGATCGAGGAGATAGAGCGCGAGGGATTGTCGTTGATGCACCTTCGTAGCGTGCCTACAAATCCTGATTGCCTTGGTACCGCCGCCCTAACCACGGAGCCTGCCATAAAGCAGGTGTTTATCACGGGCGTTACCGACGACAAGGTAGACATCTTTGAGCGCACCTTATATATAATAAGGAAGAAGATAGAGAAGCGTGTGGCTGAGCTTATAGCCCAGCATCCTGAGCAGCAGGCGCTTCACGATTTCTATATCTGCTCACTTTCAAGTCGTAGCATAGTTTACAAGGGAATGCTCTCGAGCCTTCAGCTTCGTCAGTATTTCCCTGACCTTACAAATAGTTATTTTACAAGCGGATTTGCACTCGTGCATAGCCGCTTCAGCACAAACACATTTCCAACATGGAGTCTTGCACAACCATTCCGTTTGCTTTGCCATAATGGCGAGATAAACACCATTCGTGGCAATCGCGGATGGATGCAAGCCCGTGAATCAGTATTGTCGAGTCCAGCCCTTGGCGACATCAGCAACATTTCGCCTATTGTGCAGCCTGGCATGAGCGACTCGGCATCGTTGGACAACGTTTTTGAATTCTTCGTGATGAGCGGTCTCTCGTTGCCACACGCTATGGCTGTGATGGTGCCTGAGAGCTTCAACGACAAGAATCCTATTTCCGAAGACCTTAAGGCATTCTATGAATACCACTCTATATTGATGGAGCCATGGGATGGTCCTGCAGCCCTGCTGTTCTCCGACGGACGTTTTGCTGGCGGTATGCTCGACCGTAATGGTCTGCGTCCTGCTCGCTATACCATCACCAAGAACGATATGATGGTAGTGGCATCAGAAGTAGGAGTAATGGATTTCGACCCTCAGGATATTGCCGAAAAGGGACGTTTGCAGCCAGGAAAGATTCTGCTCATCGATACCCAAGAAGGAAAGATATATTATGATGGTGAGATAAAGGAGCATCTTGCAGCCCAACATCCATATCGCCAATGGCTCAACACCAATCGTATTCAGCTCGAGAAGATACACTCAGGCCGTAAGGTGAGCAACGCCGTTGACAACCTGTTGCAAAAGGAAATGGAGTTTGGTTTTGGCGAAGAAGATGTAGACGGCACAATTGTTCCTATGTCGGTAAATGGTCAGGAGCCTACAGCCTCTATGGGTAACGATACTCCGTTGGCAGTATTGAGCGACAAGCCACAGATATTCTTCAACTATTTCCGTCAGCAGTTTGCTCAGGTCACCAATCCTGCCATCGACTCCATTCGCGAGAACCTCGTGATGAGCCTTACAGAATATATCGGTAGGGTAGGCTCAGGAATTTTGAATCCTGACGAGACCAACTGCAAGATGGTTCGCTTGCCACATCCAATACTTACCAACACCCAGCTCGACATACTTTGCAACATACGCTACAAGGGCTTCAACACCATTAAGTTGCCTATGCTCTTCTTGCGCGACAAGGGCGAGGAAGGACTCCGCGAAGCCCTCGACAATCTATGCCAACAGGCTGCTAAGAGTGTTGATGATGGCTACAACTATATCATCCTTTCCGACCGTGATGTAGACAATCAGCATGTGGCAATACCTTCGCTCCTTGCCGTTAGTGCCGTTCACCACTACTTGATAAGCATCGGCAAGCGTGTGCAGACAGCCCTTATCGTAGAGAGTGGCGAAATTCGCGAAGTTATGCATGCTGCCCTATTGTTGGGCTATGGCGCTTCGGCATTATGTCCATACCTCACCTACGCCATCTTGGACGACCTTGTGAAGCGTGGAAAGATTCAGGAGAACTACGAGACTGCAGAAGCCAACTATATCAAAGCCGTGAAGAAGGGACTCTTCAAGATTATGGCTAAGATGGGTATTTCTACCATCCGCTCATATCGTGGAGCCAAGATTTTCGAGAGCATCGGACTTTCCGAGAGTCTTCTTCGCACATACTTCGGTACCGAGGTTTCTACTATCGGCGGTATAGGCTTGGAGACTATTGCCAAGGATGCAATAGCATTCCACGACAAGGCTTTCGCTACACATCAGGATATGGGCTTCTTGCCAAGTCAGGGTCAGTTCCACTATCGCAAAGATGGCATTCGCCATGCTTGGAACCCTGAGACAATAGCCACCTTGCAGCTTGCCACACGCACAGGCAACTACGAGACTTTCAAAAAATATACCCAGCTTGTAGACAACAAGCAGGAACCTATCTTCATTCGCGACTTCCTCGACTTCAAGCGCAATCCTATCGATATTTCCAAGGTTGAGCCTGTAGAAGAGATTGTGAAGCATTTCGTTACAGGCGCCATGTCGTTTGGTGCTTTGTCGAAAGAGGCTCACGAGGCTATGGCACTTGCCATGAACAAACTTGGTGCACGTAGCAACACGGGCGAAGGTGGTGAAGATAGCGAGCGATTCCATTCTGAAATAGATGGAATATCGTTGTCGAGCAAGACCAAGCAGGTGGCAAGTGGACGATTCGGTGTTACTACCGAATATCTTGTTAATGCCGAAGAAATACAGATCAAGGTTGCCCAGGGCGCAAAGCCTGGCGAGGGTGGTCAGTTGCCAGGTTTCAAGGTCAACGACATTATCGCTAAGACTCGCCATTCTATCCCTGGCATCAGCCTTATTTCGCCACCACCTCACCACGACATCTATTCTATCGAAGACCTTGCGCAGCTCATCTTCGACCTCAAGAATGTGAACCCTCGTGCAGCCATTAGCGTGAAGCTTGTTGCCGAGAGCGGAGTGGGCACCATCGCAGCAGGTGTGGCTAAGGCTAAAGCCGACTTGATAGTTATCTCAGGAGCCGAGGGCGGTACAGGAGCAAGTCCTGCTTCGAGCATGCGCTTTGCTGGTATCTCGCCAGAGATTGGTTTGTCTGAGACTCAGCAAACCTTGGTTAAAAATGGTTTGCGCGGACAAGTTCGCCTGCAGGTAGACGGTCAGCTGAAGAGCGGTCGCGACATCGTGCTCATGGCGTTGCTTGGTGCCGAGGAGTATAGCTTTGGTACAGCAGCCCTGATAGTTTTGGGATGCGTGATGATGCGTAAATGTAATCTGAATACCTGTCCGATGGGCGTTGCCACACAAGACCCTAAGCTTCGTGCGCATTTCCGCGGACATTATGAATATTTGGTCAACTATTTCACATTCCTTGCTCAAGAGGTTCGCGAATATTTGGCTCAGATGGGCTACACAAAGCTTAGCGATATAGTGGGCCATACCGAACTCCTCGTGGAGCGCGAACAAGAGGTGGAGAAAAACTATAAATATGCCACACTCGACTTCAGTCGCCTATTGCAGAAAGAAGGCAACGAAGGTTTGCACCACGACAAAGAGCAGATTCACGACCTTAGCGACGTGCTGGATCAGCAGATGATAAAGGCTGCCAAGAACACTATCGAGAATGGTGGCGACATAGACCTCGACTATAGCATTCGCAATACCGACCGTGCTGTGGGTGCCATGCTGAGTGGATATATCGAAGAGAAGCAGGCTAAGAATGTTTCTATCAACGTGAAGTTCAAAGGTTCGGCAGGTCAGAGCTTTGGCGCATTCCTCGTTAAGGGCGTAGACTTTAAGCTCGAGGGTGAAACCAACGACTATTTTGCCAAGGGACTTTCGGGCGGTCGTGTATCGATATTGCCACCTATCCGCAGCAACTTTGCAGCCGAAGACAACATTATAGCCGGCAACACAGGACTATATGGAGCCACTTCGGGCGAACTGTATATCAACGGAAAAGTGGGCGAGCGCTTTGGTGTGCGCAACTCTGGTGCCATAGCCGTGATTGAAGGTGCTGGCGACCATTGCTGCGAATATATGACAGGCGGACGCGTGGTTGTGCTTGGCGAAACAGGTCGCAACTTTGCTGCTGGTATGTCGGGAGGTGTGGCATACGTATGGGACAAGAACCACAATTTCGACTATTTCTGCAATATGGATATGGTGGAGATTAACCTTGTTGAAGATAGCAACTATCGCAAGGAGCTCCACGAGCTTATCCGCCAGCATTATCTCTATACTGGTTCTAAGCTCGCACGTACCATGCTTGACGATTGGAGCCATTATGTCGACGACTTCATCCAAGTGGTGCCAATAGAGTATAAGCGAGTTTTGCAGGAAGAGCAAGTAAAGAAACTGCAGCAGAAAATAGCTGATATGCAACGTGACTATTAAACATTAAAAAATGGGAAATCCAAAAGCATTTCTGACCATACCTCGCAAGGAAGCGGGATACAGGCCAATACACGATAGAATACATGATTTCGGAGAGGTGGAACAAACTCTCAATAGTAATGATAGACGCATGCAGGCTTCTCGCTGCATGGATTGTGGCGTGCCGTTCTGCCATTGGGCATGTCCGCTTGGCAATAAGCCGCCAGAGTGGAACGACGCACTCTATAAGGGCGACTGGGAGTTGGCTTACCGATTGCTCAACGCCACAAACCCTTTCCCTGAGTTTACAGGACGCATCTGCCCTGCCTTGTGCGAGAAGGCGTGCATTCTGAACCTCACGGAACACGAGCCTACAACCAACCGCGAGGATGAGGCTGCCATCACGGAGCATGCTTTCGAAGAAGACTTCGTGAAGGTGGTGGTGCCTGAGCGCAACGGCAAAAAGGTGGCTGTGATAGGAGCAGGACCTGCAGGATTGGCTACTGCCAACGAGCTAAACCATCGTGGCTATTTAGTAACGGTTTATGAGAGCCGCGAGAATGCCGGCGGACTACTTCGCTATGGTATTCCTAACTTCAAGCTCAACAAAAGCATCATCGACCGCAGATTGGCGCTATTGCAGAAAGAGGGCATCACATTCTTGTATAATCAGCATGTAGACCTCACTAAGTTGCCTGAAGGATACGATGCTTACGTCATTACTACAGGTACACCACAGGCACGCGACCTCAAGATTCCTGGACGCGAGCTCAAGGGCGTATACTTGGCTTTGGAGATGCTGTCGCAGCAAAACCGAGTGTTGGCAGGTATGGAGTTTAAGAAAGACGAGCTTGTGAATGCTAAGGGCAAGGATGTGCTCGTGATAGGTGGTGGCGACACGGGTAGCGACTGTATCGGTACTGCCCATCGTCAGGGTTGCAAGAGCGTTACTCAGATAGAAATCATGCCTAAGCCTGTTGAGGGACCTGAAGACCCTAAGAACCCATGGCCAAACTGGCCTCGCACTCTCAAGACCACATCGAGCCACGAAGAGGGTTGCACCCGCCGATGGAACATCAATTCGCTCGAATTCCTTGGCAAGGATGGCAAGCTTACAGGTGTGCGTGTGCAAGAGATTGATTGGAAACCAAATCCCGAAGGTGGTCGCCCGTTGATGGTAGAAAAGGGCAAACCTGAGGTGATAAAAGCCGACATGGTATTGCTGGCTATGGGATTCCTAAAGCCAGAACATCCGCAGTATGCAGCCAACGTGTTTGTGGCTGGCGATGCTGCATCAGGCGCGAGCCTTGTGGTAAGGGCTTTGGCAAGTGGCATAAAAACGGCTGCCCAAGTAGATAAATTCTTGAATAAGTAGAGCAATTGATAATGCCTACAACTATTGTGGTGTTATCTTATGCGTTTGTATGCTTTGATAAGCAATTTGTCCTATCAAATAATTAAGGCAGAGGGCGGAGAACTCAGAGGAGTTCCCCGCCCTTATGCGTATATAGGTTAGTTCGAATAAAAAAATGTAGTAAAAGTTTGAAAGTTTGTGTAGAAAAGAGTATCTTTGCAACCAAGGTTGCTGGAAAAAAGTTGCAGTATGTATGCTGAAATGCTGGAAAAAAGTTGCAAAAGGTGTATCTGAATACTGGAAAAAAGTTGCAGTAATCATGTCTGAAAGTTGGAAAAAAGTTGCACGGTTATGCTAAAAAGAAAGATTATCAATAAGTTAGTAGAGTGGAAGAATGGTTGCTCGAATAAGGCTCTTCTTATTAAAGGTGCTCGCCAAGTAGGAAAAACTACTATCATACGTCAGTTTGCACAAGCAAACTACGAGAATTTTATTGAAATTAATTTTGAGCAGATGCCAACTGCTAAACAAGCCTTTGATGGCAATTTGGATGCAAGAACCATCCTTATTAATTTGTCAGCTATGGGATTTGGCCCATTAGTGCCAGGCAAAACGCTTATTTTCTTTGATGAAATACAATCTTGCCCTAAAGCAAGAACAGCTATCAAATTCTTGGTAGAAGACGGGCAATATGATTATATAGAATCAGGCTCTTTGTTGGGTATTAACTATAAAGAAGTCTCGTCGTTTCCAGTCGGTTTTGAACATGAATTAGACATGTATCCTCTTGACTTTGAAGAGTTTCTTTGGGCTTGTAATATTAGTGAGGATGTAATCAGTATGCTTAAAGATTGTTATGAGCAGCTGCGTCCAATACCAGACTTTCTTCATAAGCAAATAATGGAACGTTATCGTCAGTATCTTATTGTTGGCGGTATGCCTGAAGTCGTTATGACATATCTTGAAAATGAAGATTTTACCAAGACTATAAATAATCAAAAAGATATTTTGTCAGGCTATCGTAACGATATATCAAAATATGCGGGTAACGAAAAGGTGTTAGTGAAATCTGTTTTTGATGCGATACCAGGACAATTGAGCAAACAAGACAAACGCTTTGTTTTGGCATCTATTGAAAAGAATGCTTCGCGACGTAAATATGGTGCACCTACTCAATGGTTAGTAGATGCAGGTATGGCATATTATTCTTTTAATGTAGGATCGTTTGAGTTGCCTTTCCCTATTCATGAAAATATTAGGCTATATAAGCTTTTTTTCGTTGATAGTGGTCTTATGTGTGCTATGATGCTTAATAATATTCAAGCCCAGGTTCTTACAGGTGACATATTTGTTAATGAAGGTGCTTTAGCAGAAAACTATGTTGCATGCGAACTCTTTAAGCATGGTGTATCACTTAATTATTATGATCGAAAAAGTAAGCACGAACTTGATTTTGTTTTCCCTGAAAATAATAAGATTTCTATTATTGAAGTTAAATCAGGAAAGGATTATAAGCTACATTCTTCATTGAATATGGCGCAGACTCTGTTTGCTGATAAAATTAATCGTCGAATAGTTATGAGTGCCAATAATCTTGAGGTTGAAGATGGAATATTATACTTGCCACTTTATATGAGTATGTTTATTATATAGTTCCATCTGTCCATTAAAATATTGAACCAAATTAATAGGTTTAATGCGAGTATTCGTATGGTCTTAAACGAGTAGTCGCGTAGCCTTGTGCGACTATTCGCATTTGGCTACGCGACTATTCGCGTTTTTATGTGTGTGTATTTACCAGAATCTTTCTTCTCAAGAGATATCAAAACGAGAGTTGGTTATCTCGTTCCATAATTCTTACTGTAAATACTATGACCCGCATATTTAATCTCGTAAGTATACTTGCCATTGAATTTTCTTGATGATGTTAATATAGCAAATTCTGCATCACTACAAGCTTTCAAAATCTTATCTTTAGAAGTTCCAAGTGCAAATACGTAGTTGCCAAATTTTAGACCTGCATTTTTGTACGCATCGCAATATGCACTTTTTATAGCTTCAATTTCTTCATATTGGTCATTAATCGCTGATGTAAGTCCATACCTATATTGGTAGACTTCATCATCTGTGTCTTTATCGCATGAAGTAAATAGAGTAAGCGTACATAGAATGATTAAAAAACTTCTAGATAACTTTGTTAGTAAATTCATAATTTAAAAGATTTAAATGATTTAAATGATTTGTGTATTATGTTAATATTAATATCCGACATTTGTTGTATTTATTCTCTTTCCTCAGTTAGCTTTCTTGTGGCATGGTCTTCGAGATAGTTGAGGGCCATAGAGTCTTCTGTAAGCCAGTCTTCGCCGATAGTAGCGTTGGCGATAGCTATTGCCATAGCGCAGAAATTGTCGATTTCCTTTGAAGCCTTAGTGCGGAAATCTTCCGACTGCTCTTTCCATGTGGCTTCAGGGAAATAGATGTCTGAGAGGTTTGGCATTTGCTTGTCCATATAAGCGCAAAGTTGCTTAGCCACGTCAACCACATTTTTGTCGAACGAAGTCATAAACTTGCCGTAAAGCTCGTCGTGTAGGAATAGCTCGTCTTCGGTCAGTCCCATTTCGAAGCCTTCTGCCAAGTGCGCCTCTACAGCTTTCAGGGCGTTGACGATGGTATAGATATAATCTTCGGCAGGGATGTTGCAACCAAGCGGAGTTGTTATTTGCGCCTTGTGCTTGTCGCAATATAGGTTGGCGAGATAGTTTTGTGCAGGAGCATAGAATGCCATAGCCATGCTCTCGATGCCTTTGCGATACATGGTGTAGGCAATTTGTGCCGAAATATGCTTGTAAGGCGAATCGAGCACAAAGTCGATAAGTGGCTCGTTGTCTACCAAGAATTCCTCATCGCCATCAATACCTAAGGTCATAGGCGAGAATTCTTCTGCATTTATCAACGCACGGCATAGACCGATTGTGCTGACATAGAATGCACAAACCACACGCTCGTCGTCGTCCATAAGCTCGCGCTGCTTGGGGTCGAAGAGAGGTGATTCTATGCGTACTTTCCATTCGCCATCTTTCTCTTCCCACAACATGTTCACACACCATTCCATTTCTTCGAAGTGGCGCTGCTCCAATAGTTTGTCTACTTGCTGAAGCATGAACGCACGCTGTTCGTCGTCGTTCATCTCAGAAATTTGTTTCACGTCTGTATTAGGAAAGAGATGTCTGTCTATCTCTGCAAAAAAGTCTTTGTAATCCATATTATAGTTAGTTTTTTTTAGTTACGGGTTAATGTTGTTATGTAAGATAGTTTGCATTCGTTTGCATTCGTTTGCATTATCTATGCCCCAAAAGTACAAATAATTTGGTGAACATACAAAAAACGTGGCAGAAAAATAAATAATTCGTTTGTTAATGTTACCTTTGCACTATGACTATCGACGATTTTAAGCAACGTATTGTCGCAAGCCTTGGTTTTGCTCCTACAGCCGACCAATGGCAGGCGATGGATGTTTTTGCACATTTTCTTGCCGACCGCCAGGAGCATGTGGCTATGGTGATGAGTGGCTCGGCTGGTACTGGTAAGACTTCGCTTGCCAGCGCCATGGTGCGTACGCTAAAGCAAGTGGGACAGAAGCTACTGCTGCTCGCTCCTACGGGCAGGGCGGCAAAGGTGTTTGCACTAAACTCAGGACTTGCGGCATACACCATTCATCGAAAGATTTATCGCGAAAGAGCATATACCGGCATCGACGGCAGCTTTTCGCTCAACGACAATCTGCATGCCGACACGCTATTCTTGGTCGATGAGAGTTCGATGATAAGCAACGGCATGGGCGAAGGACAAACCTTCGGTAGCGGATGTTTGTTGGACGATTTGATGCAGTTTGTGTATTCCGGACGCAATTGCCGCATAATGTTTATTGGCGACAATGCACAGCTGCCACCTGTAGGCGAGAGCGAGTCGCCAGCCATGAGCAGACAGGTGATTGAGGGCTACGGCATGACGGTTTATCAAGCACATCTCGACGAGGTGGTGCGACAGGGTGCCGATAGCGGCATATTATACAACGCCACAGCCATACGCCTGATGGCTACACGCAACGAGGCTACCATGATGCCACGCATTAGGCTCAAGGGATTTGCCGATGTAGAGGTGGTGAGAGGCGACGAGCTGATAGAAACCTTGGCATCGAGCTATAGCCATGCTGGAGTGGACGACACGATAGTGATAACGCGAAGCAACAAACGAGCCAATATATATAATATAGGTATAAGAAACCAAGTGTTGGGACGCGAAGAAATGCTATGCTCGGGCGACCAGCTGATGGTGGTGAAGAATAACTATAGCCTCACGACAGCCGAGAAAGACCCAACAGCGCCTCCGTTTATAGCCAATGGTGACAGATGCAGGGTGGGGCGAGTGAGAGCCATACGAGAGCTCTATGGCTTTAGTTTTGCTGAGGCTCGATTGGTGTTTCCCGACTACGACGACTACGAGATAGAGACTACCGTACTGCTCTCCACTCTCACCTCAGAAGCGCCAGCCCTTGCGCGCGAAGACCAAGAGCGATTGTATCAGGCGGTGATGGCTGATTATGCCGATTTGCCGCGCAAAGCCGACCGTATGGCACAACTACGCAAGGACAAACATTTCAACGCTCTACAGATAAAATATGGCTATGCCATCACGTGCCACAAGGCGCAAGGTGGACAATGGGCGCATGTGTATCTCGACCAAGGCTATATGACCGACGAGATGCTGGGTGCCGACTACATTCATTGGCTATATACTGCTTTCACTCGAGCTACCGAAAAACTATATCTCGTGAACTGGCCACAAAGCCAAACGGAATAGGGGCGAGCCTTTGAGAGAGAAGTGGGGTGAGGGGAAGGGCTGGCAGTCACACAGTCACAGTCACAGTTAGAAAAAAAAGCCACCTGCATCTTCTGCCTTCTATATATATTATATATAACTAATTAATAATCAATATATTATATATATAAAAAGGAGGAAAAGAGAAAAGTATACCCACTTTTAAAAACAACTGTGACTCTGTGACTGTGACTGCAAACTAGTGAATGTGGATGCCTAACACGACCTTAACCCTTTGGCTATTAGTTTGTTACGTTGCTTCTCTCCTTGGCTTGTTAGCCTCCTTAATCAAAGAGCGTTTCAAGGTTTATTGAAAATATCCATCTAAAAAGCCTATTTTTAGGGCATAAATAGCTTGGTTTCTGCTATTTTTTAGCCTTGTGTAGGCATTCGATATGCGAGAAAAGCGAAAAACATGATGAATTAAAAAATGAGAAATAATGCTATTTTAATTACTTTTTAATGCATTTTGCTTGTATTTCGTGGTTTTTTACTAATTTTGCACCCATATTCATCAATTTATTTAGGATACTCACATGGGTGGCTTCTTTGGTACAGCACTAAAAAAGAGTTGCGTAAACGATTTGTTTTACGGAACAGACTACAATTCACACTTAGGCACCAAGCGTGCAGGTATGGTAACATTCGATAAGGAACGAGGTTTCTCGCGTTCTATCCATAGCTTGGAGAGAAACTATTTCCGCTCTAAATTCGAAGACGAACTCGACAGCTTCTATGGCAACATGGGTGTGGGAGTGATTTCGGATACCGACCCGCAGCCTATTATCGTGAACTCACATTTGGGCAGATATGCCGTGGTGACAGTTGCTAAGATTAATAATCTACGAGAAATTGCCGACGAACTGCTGTCGAAGCGTATGCATCTGAGCGAGATGTCGGCTAACAACATCAATCAAACCGAACTTACAGCCCTGACCATCAATATGGGCGAAACATTTGTGGATGGCATTTCGCAGGTGTTTGATCGCATAGATGGCTCGTGCTCGATGCTTATACTTACCGAAGATGGCATCATCGCAGCACGCGACATGTTGGGACGCACACCTATCGTGATAGGTCAGCGAGAAGATGGCGAAGGATATGCTTTTACGAGCGAAACGTCGAGCTTCCCTAACCTGGGATATCGCAGAGTGCGCGACCTTGGACCAGGCGAAATCGTGAAGATTACGCCAGAAGGTATCGAGGTGTTGAAAGAAGCTAATGATGAAGAGCAGGTGTGCTCATTCTTGTGGGTATACTATGGTTTCCCTTCGAGCGACTACGAGGGAATAAACGTTGAGGATGTGAGAGAGCGCTGTGGTGTGCGCATGGGACAGGACGACGATACCGAGGCTGACCTCGTGTGTGGTATTCCTGACTCGGGTGTGGGCACAGCCCTTGGATATGCCGAAGGTCATGGCATTCCATACAAGCGTGCGGTATTGAAATATACTCCTACATGGCCTCGAAGCTTTACTCCTGGCAACCAGTCGCGTCGTAGCCTCGTGGCTAAGATGAAGCTCATCCCTAACCACGCCATTCTCGATGGTCAGCGTGTGGTATTCTGCGACGACTCTATCGTGCGCGGTACCCAGCTTCGCGATAATGTGTCTACATTCTTCCAGTATGGCGCCAAAGAGGTGCATGCCCGTATCTCGTGCCCTCCATTGGTATATGGATGTCCGTTTATCGGCTTCACATCGTCGAAGAGCGATATGGAACTCATCACCCGACAGATTATCAAGGATTTCGAGGGCGACGACAAGGCTAAGCTCGACCAGTATGCCAAGACCGATTCGCCAGAATATAATCGTATGGTAAACGAGATTGCTCGCCGATTGGACTTGACAACCTTGAAATTCAACAAGATAGAAACCCTTATCGAGGCTATCGGTATGCCTAAATGCAAGGTCTGCACACATTGCTTCGACGGCTCAAGCTGGAATCATTGCAAATGCCATAAGTCGAAGAAATAACATAGAGCAATACTAACAGTATGATATATTGTTCAGCCCCACCAAAGTTGTGGTTCTATAGTGGAACGCAAGTTTGGTGGGGCTGCTGTATTTATAGCTTTAAAGAAGTTAAAGTATAAAAGGAGTTAAAGAAGTTAAAGCCATATGTCTTATGGTTAAAACTGTAGCTAAAAACTCCAATAAAAAGGCTATTGGCTTTAACTTCTAGCGACCGCAGGGAGCGATAACTTCTTTAAATTCTATAACTTCTGAACTTGCGAAAGTTCAAATATTTATCTAAAAATATCTAATTAAAAGACTAAAAACTACGTTATTCAAATAATTAGCATTAACTTTGCGAATCGCATATAAATAATGTATACATAATTAATTTAGGAAACAAAAACAACTGAATGGTAAAGACAGAACAGCTGGTTGACACTATAACCAGAGCAATACAAGAGAAAAAGGGTGAAGACATCGCTATTATCGACCTTAGAAAAACTGATGGCGCTATAGCAAGCTATTTCATTATCTGCCAAGGCAACTCGCCTATACAGGTGAATGCCATCGCAGAGTCGATAGGCGACATGGCAAGAATAGAACTAAGCGAAAAGCCAGCCCACGTGAATGGACTCGACACATGCCAATGGGTGGCTATCGACTATGTAGACGTGATAGTACACATATTCATGCCTGAAATGCGTGATTATTATAATTTGGAAGACTTGTGGCAGGATGCACCTACAAAGATGGTGCCTAACCTCGACTAACACAGGCTTCTAAGACCTAAAGATACTAAAGATATGGATATAAACAATCCTAACGGAAACAAAGACAACGGCAATCAGCCAAAGATGCCTAAATTCAATATGAATTGGATTTATGGCATCATCATAGCTACTCTTGCCATTCTCTTCGTAACGGGTGGCGGCGACTCGCTGGCAAGTGGGGCTGCTGCTCAGCAGAAGGCTACATACACCAAATTTAAGGACTATGTAGAGAAGGGATATGCCAAGAATGTGGTGGTAAACAAAGACGAAGGCGAACTAAAGATGTATGTGCATCCTAAGTTCATTCGCACGGTATTCAACAAGCCTGCCAGTCAGACTGGAGCCGACCCATACGTGGATGTGGTATATGGCTCAGGCGACGAGCTCGACAAATATCTCTCGGATGCTCAAAAGCGCGGAAAGATTGTTGACTATAGCTACGAGAAAAAGGATGGCTACAACTTCTTGAACATCCTTCTTAATCTCTCGCCTATTCTCATTTTCTTCTTCTTCATGTGGTTCCTTGGTCGTCGCATGGGCGGCGGAGGCGGTGGCGGCATGTTTAATGTCGGCAAGAGCAAAGCTAAACTGTATGAGAAGGCTAACACCCTGGGCATCACATTCAAGGATGTGGCTGGACAAGAGGGGGCTAAACAGGAGGTGCAAGAGATTGTTGACTTCTTGAAGAATCCTCGCAAATATACCGATTTGGGTGGTAAGATTCCAAAGGGAGCATTGCTCGTGGGCCCTCCAGGAACGGGTAAAACTTTGTTGGCAAAGGCTGTGGCTGGCGAAGCTGGCGTACCTTTCTTCTCAATGAGCGGTAGCGACTTCGTAGAGATGTTTGTGGGTGTGGGCGCTAGTCGTGTGCGCGACGTGTTCCATCAGGCTAAGGAGAAAGCGCCATGTATCATCTTTATCGACGAGATTGATGCCGTAGGTCGTGCGCGTAGCAAGAGTCCTGCTATGGGTGGCAACGATGAGCGCGAAAACACTCTCAACGCGTTGCTTACTGAAATGGATGGCTTCGGCACTAATAGTGGTGTTATCGTGTTGGCTGCTACCAATAGAGCCGACATGCTCGATAAGGCATTGCTGCGTGCTGGTCGTTTCGACCGTCAGATAAATGTCGACCTGCCAGACCTTGCTGAGCGTAAGGCTATATTCAACGTGCATCTTCGTCCTGTGAAAAAGGATGATAGCGTGGATGTAGACTTCCTGGCACGTCAAACTCCAGGCTTCTCGGGTGCCGATATCGCTAACGTGTGCAACGAGGCAGCCTTGATAGCTGCTCGCCACGACAAGCAGACCGTAGGCAAACAAGACTTCCTTGATGCTGTAGACAGAATAATCGGCGGATTGGAAAAGAAGACTAAGGTGATGACTGCTGCCGAAAAGCGTTCTATTGCCTTGCATGAGGCTGGACATGCCACTATCAGCTGGTTCTGCCAGTATGCTAATCCTTTGGTTAAGGTGAGCATCGTGCCTCGTGGACAGGCGCTTGGAGCTGCATGGTATATGCCTGAAGAGCGACAGATCACTACCAAGGAGCAGATGCTCGACGAGATGTGTGCCCTCTTGGGTGGTAGAGCTGCCGAGGAACTCTTCACGGGTCATATCTCTACAGGCGCCATGAACGACTTGGAGCGTGCCACAAAGAGTGCTTTCGGTATGATTGCTTATGCAGGTATGGGCGACAGATTGCCTAATATCTGCTACTACAACAATCAGGAATATCAGTTCCAGCGTCCTTATTCTGAAACTACCGCTAAGATTATCGACGACGAGGTGTTGAAACTCATCAACGACGAATATGCTCGAGCTAAGCAGATTCTGACTGAACATAAGGAAGGTCACAACGAGCTGGCTGAACTCTTGATAAAGCGCGAGGTTATCTATGCCGAGGATGTGGAGAAGATATTTGGCAAACGTCCTTGGGTAAGTCGCTCGCAAGAGATTATCGAAGAGAACGAACGTGCTGCTGAACTTTCGCTCGACGATATGCCCGACGAGGTGAAGCAGGCACAGGCTGAGCACGAAAGAACCTTGGCTGAAAGCAAAAACGAAAGCGCAAACGACAACAATCAATAATCGAAGAGCAATATGACTGACAAACAGAAAAACTTCGTGGTAAGGTCTATCACAGGTATCTTGTTCGTTGCCATTATGGTGGCGGGCTTCCTAAATCCACGTGCCATGGTGTTCCTCTTTGCCTTGATCACAGGTATGGCGATGTGGGAATATACCGGACTTGTCAACGACATCGAGGATGTGAAGGTAAATCGCATGATTTCTACCGTGGCTGGCGTCTATTTGTTCCTTGCCGTGGCAGCATGGCGAATGGGAATAGTTGCCAACTTCATCATCTTTGTGCCATATTTGCTCACGGTAGTTTATCTCTTCATAAGCGAACTATATACAGGCAACAAGAATGCCGTTGCCGATTGGGCTTACACCATGCTCGGACAAATGTATGTGGCTTTGCCTTTGTCTATGATAAACGTCCTTGCCTTCGAGGTTATGCCAGACGAAATGGGTGTGAGCTACGATATGCTGTTGCCTCTTAGCATCTTCGTGTTCCTTTGGACAAACGATTCGGGAGCTTATTGTTGTGGCTCGTTGTTGGGCAAACACAAGCTCTTCCCTCGTGTCAGTCCAGGAAAGAGCTGGGAAGGTTCTATAGGTGGCGGACTGTTGGTTATTGCCGTAGCTGCCTTGATAGGCTGGTGGGCTAATAATGGCGACAACAGCCATCTGCTCAGCATACCTGGATGGATGGGCTTAGGTCTTGTAGTTGTGGTATTTGGCACCCTTGGCGACTTGGTAGAGAGCCTCTTCAAGCGTACTCTCGGCATCAAGGATAGTGGCAACATATTGCCAGGACATGGTGGCATGCTCGACCGCTTCGACTCGTCGCTCATGGCTATTCCTTCGGCTGTCATCTACCTGTATACCCTCACCTTGTTCTAATATTCACATATTTAGTTTAAGCAAAAACTCTATTTGCCTTCGCTTATTTTAAGCTATTGGGCATTATATATTATAAAAGCGCATTTAGAAATCTAAGTATCTAAATGCGCTTTTTTAGTTATTGTCTTTATCCTTTTCTGATATTATTTCTGCTTATAAAGCCTATAGTCTATGCCACATTCTGTGTTAATATCAGTTAATATCCTGTAATATTCCGCTTAAACTTCCTTTTTCTCATAGAAAATGTGTAATTTTGCATCCGCTATTTGCAGATATAGACATTAAATGGTTCCGTAGCTCAGTTGGATTAGAGCAACAGCCTTCTAAGCTGTGGGTCTTGGGTTCGAACCCCAACGGAATCACTAAACACCAAAAAGAGGATACTAAGTTTTAGTATCCTCTTTTTGCATAGGTAGGTATTCAACATTAATTTAAATGAATATATACGATTAATTTTGAATACCTACTTATATACAATTCTATATCAACAAACTTTCAAATGTTTTAAAAAAGAGAGCATGAAGACTTGCATGCTATCTTAGAAAAAGCTATATTTGCAGAATAATAAAATAAACAGTAAGCCTAAATATCGATTATCACCTCAAAAACATCTACCCCATAGCGCCAACAACCAGCGCTCATTCAGTTTTGAGGAGTTCTAATTGTTTAGTACGTCCTCAATTTTTCTCAATAATAAAAACAAAGAAGATATGAAAAAATTATTATTTATGCTCATGCTGATAACATCATTGAGTGTGTCAGCAACATCAAAGGATACGCTTAATGCGGTAACAATGGTTTCATACGAACAAGGATGGATTGATACTAAAGGCACATTGGCATTGAAAAATAATACCAATGAAGATATTCATAACATTACCTATCGCATCACTTACCTTGACATGAAGGGGCGAGCACTCGATTATAAAGACTTAACATCAGACATAGAAATTGCTCCAGGATTGACAAAAAAGGTAAATATCAATGCCTACGAGCATGATAGAGGCTATTCATATTATCTCTCTGAAGCTGCCTATAGTAATCCTCAAAGGTTTAAAATTAAGTTTGAACTGATAGGATATAATACTCCCGATGAACCGACGTATGAACACGCCTCAGCGACCAGTTCTTATTTGACTGAAACAGATTCCAATTTGCATGGTTTCTGCGCAACTTCAGAAATTGCAATTATTATTGCCTTGATTATAGGCATATTTGTTTTAGGCATATACGTGGGCATGTATGTCTTAGTGGCAGTAATGGCAAACAAAAGGCACCGTAATGCTGCATTATGGGTATTAGTAAGTTTGTTTGCAACCCCACTACTAACAATTATCATCTTGTTATGTATTGGTGAAGATAATTAGTAAGCTTGCACAGAAAAAGAAGGCTGCGGAGACGTTGATACTAAAGATAGTGACAACGGATGTCGGTGGGATAAATGAAAAATCACTCATATCTTGCTTTTTTAAGGGCAAAGATATGAGCGATTGGGCGGTGTGGAAAAGACAATGCTGATACAAAATATAAATAGTCGAGTTGCAAAATATCCATAAAAATTTGAATAGTCATCTTCTTTCTCACAAAAAATATTTATTTTTGCAATATGAATTTCATATATATAATGTACAATGGTAAATAAAAAAATAAATAGAATAAAATCTGTTCTTGCAGACAAGGACAAAACAAGCAAATGGCTTGCTGAACAATTGGGAAAGGATAAAACCACCATATCAAAATGGTGTACAAATACCAATCAGCCAGACGTTGAGAGCCTAATAAAAATATCAAAACTCTTGAATGTGGATTTGGCAGATTTAGTTGTTCTTGATGAAAATTAAACGCAATAAGGTAATGAAAAAAGAAGAAATACAATTATTGTTCTCGCAATTTGAACAAGTCTCTTGTATTATAAATGATATTGAATGTTGGAGTGCTCGTGAATTGTGTACACTGTTAGGATATACACAATGGCGAAACTTTACAAAAGTGATAGACAAAGCAAAAGAAGCGTGTGGCAATGCAGGACATAAAACTGCCGACCATTTTGCTGACGTCAGCAAAATGGTCGAACTTGGCTCAGGTGCTGAGCGTCAAGTGGATGACATCATGCTTACCCGTTACGCTTGCTATCTTGTGGCACAAAATGGTGACCCTCGCAAACAGCAAATTGCGTTTGCGCAGACTTACTTTGCAGTACAGACACGCAGAGCGGAACTTGTAGAGAAACGAATCTTAGAAGTTGAGCGTGTCAAGGCGCGAACAAAATTGCAGGAGACAGAGCGTAAACTATCAGGCATCCTGTATGAGCGTGGAATCAATGACAAGAGTTTTGCAGTCATTCGCTCCAAAGGAGACCAAGCCTTGTTTCGTCTCAATACGTCTATGTTGAAAAGACGTATGGGAGTTCCCGAAAAACGTCCGTTAGCCGATTTCTTGCCAACGATTAGCATCAAAGCAAAAGACTTTGCTGCAGAAATGACAAGTGTAAACGTTCAAGCTAAGGATTTGCATGGTGAGCCGCAGATTAGTAATGAACATATTGCCAACAATACCGCAGTTCGTAATATGCTCGTACAACGAGGTATTGTCCCCGAAGACCTACCTGCAGCAGAAGACATCAAGAAAGTCGGACGAAGATTGGCAAGTGAAGAAAAGAAAGTTTTAGACAACAAGAAGAAAAAGTAAAAATGGAACAGAATAAGAAAGCGTTGCTCACGGAGCAAGCAAACAAGATAGAAAGTGTACTCAATGTTCTCCGTACACAGTTCGGTGAGGATTTTGAGGATGAAGTGAACTATTTGGAAATAGTGAAAAAGGAGTTGGAAGAAGTATCGGCTAAATAAATATGGCAAACAAGAAATATACTTTTATTGATTTGTTCGCTGGCTGTGGAGGTTTGTCTGAAGGGTTTATGGAATCTGGGTACTTTAGAGGACTTGCTCACATTGAGTGGGAATTACCTATGGTACGAACCCTAAGGAATCGCCTTGTAAAAAAATGGCATGAAAGTGACGAACAAGCTCAAAACCGAGTAATCTTGTTTGATATACAAAGGACAGACGAACTGCTAAATGGCAATTGGACGCAGGAATCTAAAGATATGTATGAAAAATACAATTCTTTAGAAGCTCAGAAAGGGTTGAGACAGTTGATTAATGGAGAAACCGTTGATTTGATAATTGGCGGTCCTCCATGCCAAGCGTATTCAATTCACGGAAGAGCAACTGACAAAAATTCCATGCAAGATGATTATAGGAATTATCTGTTTGAAAGTTTTGTAAAAGTTGTTGATAATATAAAGCCAAAAGCTTTCATATTCGAAAATGTGACAGGAATGTTAAGTGCTAAGCCAGGTGGCAAACCTGTCGTAGAACGCATTTACAAAGCTGTGAGTGAGATTGGATATACTATTCTTGAACCTCAAAAGTTTAAAGATGCAGTATATAATGCTTTCGATTATTCCGTTCCACAGAATCGTGAGCGTGTTATATTATGTGGAGTGAAAAATGGTTCGGGATTGTCTATCACAGATTTCTACGATGCCCTTTCAAATAACAAAAGTAACAAGCATCTTACAGTCCGTGATGCCATTGGAGGGCTTCCGCCTATATTCCCCTTGAAAAAAATCGAGAAAGTAAAAGGAAGGAATGTTTCTCATTATGCAACGGATGAAACTGACCCATTTCATTTGCCACGTCATTGCAGTTCACGTGACATTCAAGTGTTTCGAGAATGGATTGCAAATGATATGAACAAGTGTTCACAACAAGAGGCTATTGCTTTTTATAAAAAGGTTACAGGAAAAGAAACTTTATATAGAAAGTATAGAAATTTGGAATGGGATAAACCATCTCCAACTGTGGTTGCTCACTTGCAGAAAGATGGTTTCATGTTTATTCATCCAGACATAGAACAAGCAAGATTTATAACAATAAGGGAAGCTGCACAGCTTATGTCTTTCCCAAAGGACTTTGAGTTTATTGGGAATAGAGCATATTGCTACAAAATGATTGGAAATGCCGTTCCTGTCAAATTTGCAAAAGCAATAGCAGATTCAATACATAAAATAATTAGTCAATAATGGCAAACATATTAATAGCGTGTGAAGAGAGTCAAGCTATATGCAAAGCGTTTAGAGAAAGAGGACATAATGCATATAGCTGTGATATTTTGGAGTGTAGTGGCGGACATCCAGAATGGCATTTTATGCAAGATGTCTTACAAGTGATTCCAAACCATGGTGGTAAATTAGAAACAGGAGAAGAATACTTTCTACCAGATGGCGAAGAGTGGGATTTAATGATAGCGCACCCACCTTGCACCTATCTGTCAGTAAGTGGTGCAAGATGGTTATACCATCCAGATGACGCAAATCTTCCTATTGAACAACGCCGTGAACATCCGCATCATATAGGCAGAAGAAAGATGAAAGCTGAAGCAGAAGAATTCTTTATGCAGTTTACGAAAACGGATATAAAAAGATGGGCCATAGAAAACCCTGTCGGCTGCATGAACTCTGTCTATCGCAAACCAGACCAAATAGTTCAACCTTTTTGGTTCGGTGATTCCGCTTCAAAGAAAACTTGTCTGTGGCTGCACAATCTTCCACCTTTGGAAGCAACAAATATGGTTGATCCTGGAGAACGAGTAGTTTTGTCAAGTGGACGTTCTTTACCTAAATGGTATTCAGATTCGTTCAACACGAAGATTTCAACAGAAGAGAGAAGAAGACTTAGAAGTAAAACATTCCTAGGATTTGCTCAAGCAGTGGCAGACCAATGGGGTAAACTATTATAATTATGAGCGCAAATGCAATCAAAATACAACGTTTCAGAGCTAATGACTTAGTTGATGACGGTGGCAAGCAATTTGAATTAGGCAGAAGCTGGTGCGATGATTTCTTTGGATTTAATAGAGAAGATGCCGAAGTAATCGTCAATCTCATATTTAAACCATTAAACTATGCCCATGAGCGTTATAAAGATATGCCTATAGAGCTTAAACTTGCGGAGGTCTCTAAACGTGGAGATAGGAAAGCTTATGGTAATGGCGAAAATGGAAGGTCGCAAATCAAGAATTTCTTTATAAACGACCTGCATCTTTCCACGGATAAAAACAGCGAAGATTATTTCGCCATATACAAGACGAATTTTGGAGAATATTATTTATATTTCATCCCAAAGCCTTTGTATGAGAACTTTATTAAGATTTTTGTAGAGCTAACACCTAATGTTTCTGTTCAAAAGGTTAATGAAAAGAAACAAAGCATCAAGTTGGCACTCCAGCAAATCTACTATGGTGCTCCAGGCACGGGCAAGTCGTATGAGATAAACGACTTGACCAAGCCATACTCCACCATCCGTACGACGTTCCATCCCGATAGCGACTACTCCACATTCGTCGGAGCATACAAGCCTGTGATGGAAGAGACACCAGTGTATGGTGCGCAAGGTGTGGAAGTGGCAAAGGAGAAGCGTATTACTTATAGCTACGTCAAGCAAGCATTTCTAAAAGCCTACCTTGGAGCATGGCAGAAGTATGCCAAGAGCGGCGAGACGGCAGAACCGCAGTTCTTGGTGATTGAGGAAATCAATCGTGGCAACTGCGCCCAGATATTCGGTGATTTGTTCCAGCTACTCGACAGAAGCGACAACGGATTCTCCACCTACCCGATAGAAGCCGATTCAGACTTGCAGAACGAGATAAAGGAAGCGTTTGCCGATGGCGGAGAGTATACCTTCGGAAACGAGTTGGACGTGGACGATGCAGTGGACGGCTACACAAGCAACTATGGCAAGACGTTGTCCGATGACATCAAGAACGGACGAGTGCTACTATTGCCCAACAACCTCTATATATGGGCAACGATGAACACAAGCGACCAAAGTCTGTTCCCCATCGACTCCGCTTTCAAGCGCCGTTGGGATTGGCGATACGTGAAGATAGCCGATGCTGGAAAGGGTTGGAAGATAAAGTGTGGCATAGAATACTGCGACTGGTGGACGTTTGTTGAGGAAATCAACAAGAAGATAGCCAAGGAAACAAGTAGCGATGACAAGAAACTCGGCTACTTCTTCTGCAAGCCGCCAAAGGATAGCGACACCATTACGGAAGAGAAGTTTGTCGGCAAAGTGTTGTTCTACCTATGGAACGACGTGTTCAAGGACGGTGACATCTCGCTCTTCAAGGTTAATGACGAGCCAGAAGCAGAGATATGCTTCGATGCGTTCTACGACAGCGACAACAACGTGAATGTCGAGGCTATCAGAAAGTTCTTGGTAGGTGTAGTTGGCGAAGAAAATATACTGAAAGGTGATTATGCCGGTAATGAAGATAATGAAGCATTAGAAGCGATAATTACTGGAGGAAATGTAGATAGAAGCCAGTACAATTTCAATGGTAGTGGAAAATATGGAAAGAGTTCATTAGGTCAGAAAATCATAGATACATACTTGAATGAGCATAAGGATTTGACCTTTGAGCAGATAAAACAGACATTTCCAGATAGTATGCTAAATGGAGTTCCTGGTCCTGGACTCATTGTCAAAGGAGATGTAGACTTGGCTTCGTATTCAAGATACTACAAATATGGTTACGAGTCCAGTGATGGCATAAACTATTCAATCTATAAACAATGGACAATAGGAAATATTCAAGCAATAATAGAATTTGCGAAGAAACAAAATTGGTCTGTTGAAAAATTATAATCATGCGCATACTAATCGAGGAATACCAATATGAATATGAGGATGTCTACGACGTTCTCAAAGGTCTTGGTGTGCTTCAAGACGTGGAGGGAAAAGTGAGCCTTAGCTATGTGGGCTACTATTTCAACGACAATCCCGACGTAAACGACTGCGTGTTTATTCTGCCCAAGGTGTTGTTGGAAGGCGAGTTTGGCAAAGAGAAAGTATTCGGGCATATCGAGCCTAAAGACCTAATAAACGCTGATGAGTGCAAGGACTTGACCTCCGAGGAACACACGTTTATCTACAACTTGAGTGTGTGGATATACCGAGCCATCACCGTGTTTCGCGACCATGAGTTTGACCGAGTGGAAGACGGCAAACGCCAGTCGAGCATCGTGCTATACAAGCAAGCTCCGACGATGGGACACACGAGGAAGCGCAAGGCAAACACGTTTCTTGATGTGCTGCTCACCTTGCAGGAGTGGAACAAGCGAAACGAGAGTTTCGTGATGTTCATCGTGAAGAACCTCCACTCCGGCTACAACAAGATAAACTGGACTCGTACCATCAGCCGAAGCCAAGCCGTGATACAAGAGAACACGAGCGGCACACGCCGACAGGACGTGAGCTATCTGAATCCCATCAACAAGAAACGCCAGATAAACTTCGACGAGGAGTTGCTCATTATCTATTACAGCATCCTGCAGCACATGCACGACGAATACGGTTTTCCTGTAAGGATCAATGTGAATTTCTCTCTGATACAAGGTGAAAAGTTTAAGCGGTATATCAACGGATATGGCAAGAGAAGACTGAAACATATTAAGTACAAATACTTCTCCGACAAGGCGTTGGAGCTATGGGAGATGTGCTATGCCTTCTTCGACCGACCCAACAACATCCTGCTCAACGTCGACCAAAGGGAATACTTATTGGTGAAGAGTTTCCACATAGTGTTTGAAGCTATCATCGACGAACTGATAGCCGGCGACCAGACGTTGCCGAAGGAGTTGAAAGACCAAGCAGACGGCAAACGAGTGGATCATCTATATCAGTACCAAGAACTCACGAACAACGATAAAAACGAGAACATCTATTACATAGGCGACTCCAAGTATTACAAGCGAGGCAACTCACTTGGCAAGGAGTCAATCTACAAGCAGTTTACCTATGCAAGAAATGTCATTCAATGGAATATTGACCTGTTCAACGATGGTAAGGCTGAAGAGAAGAACGGTCATGCAAAACTTCGTGACGATGTAACTGAAGGATACAACATCATCCCCAACTTCTTTATCTCAGCCAATCAGAATGTACTTCTTGCAGAAGACGATATTAAACTAATTGATAGCGACAAGGAAGAGAACAGACGCAGACAGCAATACTATCTGAGCCGTCAGTTTGAGAACCGACTGTTCGACCGAGATACGTTTCTCTTGGCACATTATGACGTAAATTTCCTCTTTGTTGTGGCACTCTACGGACGCAACAACTCTGCTAGCAAGGAGCTGTGGCGTCAAAAGGTTCGTAAGATGTTCCGCACAGAAATACAGAAGATGCTCAAAGAAAACTTTGAATTCTATGCCATGACTGCCAAAAGCAATGTCAATCCCGATGCCTATATAAGAGAGAACTTTCAGCAAGTTCTTGGCAAAGTATATCATCCTTTTGACAATCGTGAAGGAAGCGATCAACAATATTTCTCGCTTGCGCTTCGCAAGCCAGAGAAAGAAAGTAATCCGGAGGTCAGCGCAAAGATATCTAATGAGAATGAAGCCGTCATGTTTGCACTACGCCAGGCTTTCTATATTGCCAAGTGTCCGCTTGGGGTTGACCCGAAGACACTGCCAGAGGATGTAATGCCAAAAGTGGAAGCAAGACCCCACGACGAGATTCCAAAGGAGTATCTTACGATGCATCATTTGGAGCAATATCCCGATGCAACATTCCTTATTGGCGGATTTAATGGTGTCAACCAACTAAACTGGATATTCAGTCGAAGAGGAGGCAAACGTGATGATGCCTATAATGTACGCATAGGAAAGGATGTTCATGGAGGTGTCATTAAGAGTCGTGAAAACATACGCCATGCTAAATTTGTCATTCTCTATGAGTTTGAGAAAGAAGATAAAGGCGTGTATAAGGCGTTTCGCGTGAAGAATATTGGTGAACTGACCAAACAGCAGATGATAGACACAGGCTATATCAATCCTCGGCATGATGCCTATTTGTGTTATTTCTTTGACGAAGAGATAACGCTTGGAGAGTTTGATATAAAGAAAATCATTGAGGCTGACAGGATGAAACATGAAGCCGATACGAAGCAGAAAAAAGAGTATGCGGAGGGTCAGCCAATGTATATGAGTGGTAAAGAATTAATAAAATATAGAAAGTAGAAGTATTGTGAAAAAATTCGGAACAACTCTAATAATAGGAAATGGCTGTGACTTGAATCTTGGAATGAGAACAGACTACTGTTCTTTTTTCAAAGAGTTGTCACAGTCTGGATTTTTTAGCAAGAATAATCATATTCCATTAATAAAGTTTATTCAAGAAAAAGGAGAAAAAGAAAAGTGGTTTGATTTTGAAGCAATAATATAAGAATTTGCCAGCATAAGTGAGCAAGCAATTTATTTGAAATTGTCAGAAAGACTACTACTTTTATTAGATAAGGTAATAGGTCTTGACAGGGACTGTTACAATGATATTAGCGATTATAATAAGTTGTCAAAAATCTCTCCAGAGATACAAAGCATCATAGATTATTCCAAGAAGTATACTCAACCTCAATTTGTTTTAGATGACGATGTCCGTGAGCTATACTCTAAGATTAAGAAATCTCTAAAAAAGTATATAAAAGAGCAAAGAGACAGTGCAAAAACTGGGGCTGAATTATTACGTAAAGAACTTGTTTCTTTCTTGGAGAAGGCAAGGACAACTATAGATAATCCAATGGCTATTTGGATTATTTGGGCTGTTATGGGTATATTTGATCGTGGTAAGAAAGGACTTGCCGATGGCATCATTCAAAGTTATGCAAACGCTGACGGCACCTATACATTTCCTCCTTTTCAAATAGTATCGTTTAACTATACTGATACAATCTTGCATATTGCAAGATTATTGGAGATTAGTTGTGGGATGTCTCTGTGTTTAGACACAGACAAATTAGGTAATTCCTTTTATAGAATACATGGAAACTTAGAAGATAGCATCGTTTTTGGAATTGATGATGGAGCATCTATTCCAAATGCATTTCTTTCATTGCGGAAATCTCAAAACATAGAAATTGATGCAAAGAGACAATTTCGAGAAATCTTGGATAATTCGGAAAGAATAGTCATATTAGGACATACTCTTCATGGTATAGACTTCGACTATTATGAAGGATTCTTTAGAGATAATAAAAATACGGAAATTGTGATACTATATCATAATGAAGAGGCGAAGAAGGAATTTCAAGAAGGTTTGGAAGATAGAGGCGTAACGGCCAAAATAAAATATGTACAAATTGGATTGTCTCATTCATATGCTTCATTTTGCGAAGATATTGCGAATGAGCAAAAGAAACATTTTAATATTATTAGAGAATAAAAGCTTCTTGTTATAGTAGAATCGCAAAAAATAAAGTATATAGAAGTATGAGGGATACATTAATCATTTTATGGCTAATGTGCTTGCCGTTCTTAGGGCAAGCACAAAACAAAGGAAGTCAAAATCTATTAGATTCCATTCACATAGAAGTAAAGGACATCGCACAGCAATTGGCTAAACAACAAGTAGACAATGTGTTTAGCAACACATACAAACTTTACAAAACTGAAAATATATACATATTCTTGCGTCTAAACACAAGTAACGGAAAGATAGACCAGGTTCAATGGAATTTAGACCGAGATAAAGAGTTTATAACTGTACTGAACGATGTTGATCTGACCTATGGCATTAGCATCGGAAATCATAATGGCAGATTTGAACTTTATCCAACACAAAACATGTATCAGTTCTTATTGTTGGATACAAATTTTGGAAGTATGTGGCATGTACAATGGGGATTAGATAGTAAGAAACGCTGGATAGTGCCGATCAATTAGAATGTAGATGTTTCATTTATAAGGTATCTCACATTCACATATGCACCTCAATCCCATTCACCTCAAATATACAAACATCTCGAAGCTGCCGGATTTCGTTGGAGTCCAGCAGCTTCATTCGTCTTGTGCTTTTTGATAAGGCGGGCTACGCCTCAGCATAACATTCAAGCATTGCTTGATGTTCTGCCTTCAACTTGCACCGTCTTTGTAGAAGTCATATTTGAGAGAGATGCAGCGGTGCCAGGATTGGATCTGTTTTGAAGATAGATGGAAGCATAAATTACACTCCTGTCAAATTGTCTGAAGTATTATCTGAATAATTTTAATAATAACATTGTTGAAAATGAAAAAAACGGAAAGATTGCTAAAATAGTCATTGAAAGATTGCTTAATTCAGTATAAAATAGTATTTTTGCTGAACAAAAATGGCAATTTTGCCGAAATATTTCAATACGCATATTATGCAGATACAAAGAGACTTCTATTTACAGCAACTGATAGACGGTAAGCAGAATGGATTAATAAAGATAATTACCGGAATTCGTCGTTGCGGATAATCATATTTACTTTTCACACTTTTCTATCAGTATTTGAATAATAGTGGCGTGACAGAAGGCCATATTATAAAGATTGCACTTGATGATATTGAGAGTGCAGACCTTCGTGACCCACTAGCATTGTATAAGTATATCAAGGCGAAAATGGTATTCTTACAATGGGATTAATGGATTTTCTCATGGGCGACACAAAAGATTTAAACATCTAAGATTGGCTTATACATATCAATCCCATTTCCATTCACATCAAATATACATACATTTCGAAGCTGCCGGATTTCATTCGAGACCTGTAGCTTTATTCTAAATAAAAATCCGTAAATGGACAAGATGACAAAGGAACAGCGCAGCCGTTGTATGGCATCCATACACAGCAAGGGCACGAAGCCGGAGCTTGTCGTGCGCAAATATCTCTTTGCCCACGGGTTCCGGTACAGGCTGAACCATCCGCGACTGCCGGGGCATCCCGACATTGTTATGCGCAAGTACCGCACGGTGATATTCGTAAACGGATGCTTCTGGCACGGACATGAAGGATGCAAGTTTTTTGTGTTGCCGAAGAGTAGAACGGAGTTCTGGCAAGCGAAGATAGATCGCAACAGGGAAAGGGACTTGGAGGAACAACGTAAGTTGGCGGAAATGGGTTGGCACTGCATCACGGTGTGGGAGTGTCAGTTGAAACCGAAAGTAAGGGAAAAGACCTTGCAGTCGCTTGAATATACGCTATACCACATTTATCTTGAAGACCACAAGGTAAAGAGGTATGAGATGCCGGAAGAAGAAAGAGTGATGGCGGCAGAGCCTGATGTGGAAAAGAAATAATAGTTTTGATATGGATAATATTGATGTAACATTTGACTTTACTTCAGACACACCTTATTATTGGGATGGTTTTTGGGACAATGAACTTGGCTATTCAAAGAGAGATCCGGACTTGAAAAGTCCTATGCTAAGGAAATATCATCAGATACTTTGGAGTAGAGAATTGCCGTGCGGTGAGAAAATGGAGCTGACCATGATGCTCAAGGTCATCATCTATGCCTATTGAACAATATCTATTCATGTCGCCGTATAGAGCCACATCAGCACAACTGCTTGAAGCCAATGGTTGGGCAGATAATGTCGTAACCATCAGAAAAGCGATTGGTAAGAGAAAACGCTTTTTCATAATCACTTATTTGTTATGGCACATTATTCGTACAAACAGCGTTTCATTGTTTCGTAATTGTAAATTTCAATTTCTGGAGTCCTTTTTTGTATACATTGGCCAAGATGAGAAAATACTGCAGTTTCTCGCCTGAGTTCATTCTTTTTGTAATATACTCAAATTCGCTTTCCGGTATTACATCCTTAAACAACGGGCCGCCGTCCTCATTATACACCATTCTTATATCGTCTGTCAGCGGAGAAATGACGTATGAGCAATACGCCTGATATGGGATACTATTGAATTTGCCCCAGTTGTCATCGCCTTTATCCAAAACATTTTCTACGTATATCCTGCTATGTTCATAAGAAGGCTTTGGCCACCCATTGTCTTTATAGATATTTCCTTCGCCATCTACGATATAGTTGTCTTCTGTCTCGTATTTGTTGTACGGGCACAGCTCCTGATACTCAATGTCGCTTTCTGACTTTACACTATTGTCGGTTGGAGGTTCCGTCTCTTTGACGAGTTTGTCTTGAACAATTTTGACGAGCAAATATTTGTGGCTATAGCCGTCAGCGGGCGGATTGGCAAGTGTAGTCATCTTTACCCGCAATTCATACTCATGCCCTTTTACATAAGTGAAACCCTCGATACGATATAGACCAAGATGTTCCCATTCACCATTTGGATTATCAAACTTTACAAGCATACATTCCTCTGGGGTAGAGTTAAATCCGTAACTTTTACCCGTTTCAGAAGAAACATATATTGTTATCTCCTTGACGGAATCTTTTTTCTCGTCATCATCGCTGCTGCAACTTGAAATAGCGAAAACTGCAAGTAGCAGGAATAAAAGGTTTAAAGTCTTTTTCATTTTACGTTTAATTGTACTACTTAACATAAACGGTAGATTTTGAATATATTGCATGAATTATTGCATTTTTAACCTTATTTGTGTCACAAAAATAGCAACTTTTTGTGACAAAACAAGGAAACGGCTTAGAAAAGTAGCAATGTTTAACTAAAAAATGCCCGATACATATTCTATAAAACCACAAATATACAATATCAGCCATGCAAACACAAATGTTGATTTTGTTACAAAAAAAGATACTTCTTGTGACACACTACATATACACCTCAATCCCATTCACCTCAAATATACACACATCTCGAAGCTGCCGGATTTCGTTGGAGTCCAGCAGCTTCATTCGTCTTGTGCTTTTTGATAAGGCGGGCTACGCCTCAGCATAACATTCAAGCATTGCTTGATGTTCTGCCTTCAACTTGCACCGTCTTTGTAGAAGTCATATTTGAGGGAGATGCAGCGGTGCCAGGATTGGATTTCACTGCTGCGAGTCCATAGACGGATGTCGATGGAGTCGGGACTGGATAGGATTTTGCGGAGGGTGGTGATGTGGATTTGTTATAGTGATGGAGAGAGTAATCAGTATTACTTGGCTAAGTAATATAGGATACTTGGCCAAGTATCACGTAATACTTTTTTAGGCTCGTTTTTAGTCAAAATATTTTAACTATCTTTCTATACAGCATTTAAGAATTTTGGCAGAATAGGTTGATGCATTTGCCAGTTTATTTTCATAGGCTTGTCACCTTTGGAACTAATATAGTCTACGAGACCGAAACAAATGAATGGGCATGTGTTGCCAAATCCATCCTTTTTGTTTTCGCGGACAAAAAGTAGGAACTTCTTGCCATTTTCTTTTTGTTTGACGAAGCGTTTGCCTTTATCTGCGTGTGAGTCTGTATTTTGCGATTCCCAATGAAACTCAAATTCACTCACCACATAGTCGTTGTACATGGTCTCTGCCGAGAAGTCTTTATCTGATTTGTTGAGAGTGACAAAGAATAGCTCAGTATTCAGTTCTTCGATATTGAAAATACCAGCCACCGATCCTTGCATCTTCTTGTCTGCAGTCTGACGACCAAATATGGCGAATACTTCTTCACGTGTATAGCAACCATATTGTTCAAGTGTTGCAGGCATTCCTTCACCTACGGCAAAAGTTTTCTTTTCAAGATTTGAAAGAATGTATTCTGTAAGTTCTAAAATCTCAGACACAAAATCAGGATAGCTTTCCAGACGTCTTAATGCTTCATAAATGGTATTTACGCCAACCTTGCTTACCTTGTCGCCAAACAAACTATAATACAACATTATGGCATACGTTTCTTCTTGTTGTTGGTGCTGATAGGTGCGATATTGTGCTCCTCCTTGAAGACTTCAGATGTCTTGGAGGTGAAGGCTGCGGAGGCGTGGGCACCGGGGATGGTGACAACTTATGTTGGTGGAATAAATGAAAAATCGCTCATATCTTGCTTTTTTAGGGCAAAGATAAGGAGAGAAATGTGCGGTGGAAAAGACAATACTAAATTGAAAGTAAGTCATATAGTTGTAAATTCTCCTTAATTTTTTAGCCGGTTGTGGTGGAATCTCGTAAAAAAGCTTTATTTTTGTATTCAGATTATTACATACAGACATACAAACGAGAAATATGGCAAACAAGGATTTAAATCGGATAAAGTTAGTGCTTGTTGAGAAGAAGAAAACAGGCAAATGGCTTGCCGAGCAACTTGGAAAAGACCAAACCACGATTTCAAAGTGGTGTACGAATTCCAACCAACCTGATATAGAAAGTGTTATGAGGACAGCTAAATTGTTAGCTGTTGACATCAACGACCTTCTTATAAGCAACAATGTTGAATAAACTATTAATATGGAAGCGACGAAACTACCTTTAGCGAGTATATTCACGGGACACCGTGTATTTGACATCCCTTTCTATCAGCGTTCATACGTTTGGAAGAAAGAGCAATGGGAGCGTTTTCTTGAAGATATGGAGTTCGTTTCCATAGAGTCGAAAGATTACTTCTTGGGTTCTGCGATATTAAAGCAGCAGAATTTAAATATGGGTGTTACGGCTGATCATAGAACTGTAATTGATGGTCAGCAGCGTTTCACTACTATTGTTATTTTCTGTAAAGCATTATGCTTGAAGACAGGCGAATTGGATGAGTTCGATAGATATTTCATGGTTCGCAACAAAAAAGAAGGTACAAAAAAATGCGCTTTGGTTCATAGCATGAATGACAGAAAGGACTTTGAACAAGTAGTAAGTCTAACAGAAGATAAGCCAATTGACGATGCCGGTAACAGCAGTATCTTACAAGCATACAATTATTTCCAAGAGAAGATTGATGTAAATAAAGTAGATGTTGACGAGTTGCTAAGTCACCTCATATTTATCGATATAGAGTTACACCCCAACGACGATGAACAAGCTATATTCGATACAATCAACTCTCTTGGAGTTCGGTTGACTACAGCCGAACTTTTGAAAAACTATTTTTTTACAGAAAGTACGTTTGAGGAATACCAAGAATTATGGGTGCCAATCTTTGAAAAAGACAAGGGCACATCAGAATATTGGAATTCCCAGATAACAGCAGGAAGACTGAAGAGAAATAACATTGATGCGTTTTTCTCAGCATTTCTCAATATCAAAATCCAAGACCGCAAAATTGGGGTTGACAACGAACATAAGAATATGTATCGCCGTGTAGATTCTATATTTGCCAGTTACAAGGATTTAATAGCCACTTACAACATTGACAAGAAAGAACTGTATCGAGAAATTATTGAATATGCGAAGCTATATGCCAAATATATAAATTCGGATGTCGTGGAATCAGACATACCAAGCAAATCTTGTGTAGAAAGAATCAATTTCATGATATTTACCCTTGACTGTTCTACGATGCTTCCGTACATTCTTTACGTTTTGAAAAATGTGAAGAATGAAAAAGAGCGAAATGACATATTTGGATACTTGGAATCATACGTGGTGCGCCGTGCAATATGCAAAAGTGAGAATAATAGCTTCAGTGATTTGTTCTCTGAAATTCTCATCGGCAATGAGATAAAGACATTTGAGGACTTGAAGAGCCTTATAGAAAATCGAGACGAAATGGCTTTGGCATTTCCGAATGATGAAAAGATGCAAGAGTGTTTCCATGATATAGAGCAGCCCAACAAACGTGCATTGGCAATACTCTATCTGATGGAGTCAAGGGTTAGGAACAATCAGCCTCATGCCACAAAGATTCTGTCTTTCTCGGAGTACAGTTTGGAGCATATCATGCCGAAAAAATACGAAAAGAGCTGGCCCCTTAACGATGGATATGATGAGGAGACAAGAAGAATGATGATAAATACGTTGGGTAATATGGCAATGTTACCACAAAAGTTAAACTCTTCTGTTAGCAATGCTGATTGGAATACTAAAAAGAATGGTAAGGGAACAAGGAAGGGTATATCGTTTTTTGCATCAGACCTTGTGACGATGAAAGGTGTTGTCACTTGCCCAGAATGGAATGAGGACACTATTTGGAATCGTGCAGAATGGTTGGCTAATATAGCGATAAAGATATGGCCGTCATACCAAGAGACGAATGACGATGACTTTGACATAGAGGCAGAAACAAAACTTGACCAAGTAAATCAAGAAGATGAAAGTGCCAAGTCAAGAAACATGAACCACGACAATACGAAGTATTCGTTTGACGGAACAGAGTTTCTTTCAAAGTCGGAGTTTGTCGTAACATTGGTGAGAAAGTACTTGGAGAATCATCCTCAATTGACATACAAAGAACTGAAAGGCAAATATCCAGACAGGCTTTGCGCAAAAGGATATAAGTTTAGAGGGTTTCTCTGTACAGAAAAAGATTATAACGAATGGAACAATAAGTACAAAGAAAAGCGTTATCAGCCTAACAAGGAGAATCACAGGTTGACATCCTCGGATGGTGTTGTTTTCTATGTGAATACACAGTGGACTAAAGAGGGTGTTGACAAATTGGTAAAGATAGCAAAGGCTGATGGATTTAGTATTTATACAAGAAACAAGTCGTAAGATAATAGAAAAGAATAAAGTAGAATTGCTCAAAGAGCAAACAAATAAAATAGAAGAAGTCCTCACTGTTCTTCGGACACAATTCGGTGAAGAGTTTGAGGATGAAGAGAATTACCTCTCAATAGTTGTTGATAATCTTAAAAATAAGTAATAAGACTAATGTCAGAACAGAAATATAATGTTTTAGATCTATTCTGTGGATGTGGTGGGCTTTCTCTTGGCTTTGAGGAAGCTGGTTATAACGTATTGTTGGGAATTGACATTTGGGAAGATGCCTTAAAAACATACGCTTACAATCACAAACATAGTAAGACCTTGTGTGCTGATATGTCAACACTCCGTGGTGAGGATGTGAAAGACATTATCGGTGACAATAGCGTGGATGTTATTATTGGTGGTCCTCCATGCCAAGGCTTTTCCATCGCAGGAAAACGGATTGTTAATGATGACAGAAACAAACTGTACAAGGGATTTGTCAGAATGGTTGAATATTTCAAGCCTAAAGCCTTTGTTATGGAAAACGTGCCAAACATACTCTCGATAGGTGATGGTGCGGTAAGAGAAACTATTATCAATGACTTTAAGAGCCTTGGTTACATCGTAGAGACTAAAGTTTTGACAGCTTCTGACTATGGCGTTCCACAAAATCGAAGACGTGCGGTATTTGTTGGATTGACGAAAGGAAACTTTGATTTTGATATACCTATGGTCGCAGAAAAGGTAACCACAAAAGAAGCCTTGTCCGATTTGCCAGAGCAAAGCATAGAAGATGGAGGTAAGTATTCTGTGGAGAGTACTTCTGGATACCAAAAACTTATGCGTATTAATAGTATAAGAGTTTACAACCATGAGGTGACACAACATAATGAACAGACTGTAAGAATAATCTCAATGGTTCCAGATGGTGGAAATTATAAGGATTTACCAAAGGAGTTCCAAGAGACAAGAAAAGTTCATATTGCATGGACTCGTTTGAATAGTAAGCGACCAAGCATCACTATTGATACAGGACATAGACACCATTTCCATTATAAATGGAATCGTGTGCCAACTGTAAGGGAAAGTGCAAGAATCCAGTCTTTCCCTGATGACTTTATATTCTTGTGTAGTAAAACCAGTCAATACAAACAAGTGGGTAATGCTGTTCCTCCACTAATGGCAAAAGCAATAGCAGAACAATTAAAGAAGCAACTGTAATGGCAGAAAAAGAGATGAAATACTATCGAATCCCAGACAAGGATTGGTTTAGAATACATTTTGTAAGACCACGTTTCAAGGGCAACATTGAAAATGTGTTGCTCTACATGGCTAATGAATGTTGCCGAATACCCAAATGTTCATGCAGCGAGTATAGTACGCGTTATTATAATGCTATAAAGATGTTTCCGGGAAACATTGACATGAAGAAGAAAACACTTGATAATTGGAGAACAGAGATTCCTGCTTTGTTTGGTTTCTATACAGAAGACAAGAAATCGGATGTAACGGAAACATCAAGTATGGCTACATTTCTTCACGAAAATCAAGATTTGACCCAATTTTTGCGCATTTTCTTATATTCTTTTCAGTTCCCTGGTGGACACATGAAAGGAAAGGATGTCAAAGAAATAATAGAGCATGGCATTAAGTTTAAGCCAGCACGCACAATCATACAAGTGCTTATGGCAGGAAATAAAATTCTCAACGATAACGGCACTGAGAAAGAAATGTCATTGTCTGCGGAAGAAGCTACATATTGCATATTCAATGATTTAAGGGTCACAACTGCCAAAGTTTCAGCAGAAGATGTTGCAAAAGTAATCTTAGAGAACAGAAAACAAAGAGTCAAATATTATAATCCCCAAGACATTCAGAGCTATTCTTTAACAGGTACTGCAAGAACAAAAGGGGATATGACCAGATATGCAGGAGACATTCTTGACTATATGGAAATAGCAAATCTCTTGATTAAGAGAAACGGATATTTCTATCTGAAAGGAAATGAACTTGTTGCATTGAAAACATTTGCAGACGACAATACATGGTTCAATGGATATGATAGCATATATGGTAAAAAAGGTTTGGTTACGGCAGATATTTCAAAGATTGAGCCAGCATGGTTTGATTACGTCCAAGATTCCATGAAACCAGACCTGTTCAAGTCAGACATCAAAACTATTTTGGCTAATACTGGCGAGGTTGATGTTGTTGTCGAAACAAGGATTAAAGATGTCGTTACTTCTGGAGACAGAACGACTAAAGACATCGGAAATCTGGGAGAAGCACTTATCTGTGGACACGAGAAGATGCGTCTAAAGATAAATGGATATGATGAGTTTGTACGTCTTGTGCAAATTGTTGACAGCCCCTCATACCATCCAGGCTTTGACATAGACAGTTTTGAGGGAGATGGAACAGAAAACCACCGATATATAGAGGTGAAAACAACAGTAAGCAAGAAGAAAATACAATTGTACGGATTCCATATGTCCACAAATGAATGGAGAGTTGCAAACACAATAAAAGAACATTATTGTGTGTATCGTCTTATGCTTAGCGAAGAAGACCGTATTTTGTATATTCTTCGAAATCCTGTAGCACTGTACAAAGAAGATAAAATCGAAGCTGAACCACGCAATGGTATGGAGATTTCTTTTTCTACAGATACGTTTGACAAAACAGAATTATTGACATGGAAAGAATAAGAGTTGCATCACTTTTTTGCGGTTGTGGTGGAATGGACTTAGGTGTAATAGGTGGATTCACATACTTGGGCAAAGAGTATGGTGAAAATCCATTCGATATTGTATATTCGGTAGACAATGATGATTATTGTACAAAAATTTACAATGACAATTTTGACCATAAGTGTATCATTAAGGATGTACGAAATATAGAAATAGACAAATTGCCTCAATTCGATATGCTTATTGGAGGTTTTCCTTGTCAATCGTTTTCTATTTCAGCTCAAAACCCTCCTCGTTTAGGCTATAAGGATGAAAGAGGCATGTTGTTTTTTGAAATGGTAAAGATTCTCAAAGAACGTCAGCCCCGATTTTTTATTGCAGAGAATGTAAAGGGTATTATGTCAGCCAATAAAGGCAAGGCATTCCCGATGATTATTAAAGAGTTCACGGATGCAGGATATAAGGTTACATATAAACTCTTGAACGCTTCCGAGTATGGTGTGCCACAAAAGCGTGAGCGTGTCATTATTGTCGGTTTCAAGAACGAGGATGATTATTTGAAATTCAAGTTTCCGATAAAATCAAAATTGTCAGAAAGGAAAGTTCTTGGAGATGTAATCATGGAAGAAGCCAATAATGACGAAAGTCTGTTTTTCAGTGAAAGAGCAGTGGCTGGCATGATGGCTGTGCGTGAGAAAATGAACAAAGGACGTGCTATGAGATTAGATGAGCCTTGTAATACCGTAAGTGCCCATTTGGCAAAGGTGAGTCTCAATAGTACAGACCCTGTATTTATGGTGGGCGAACGTTATCGTAGATTCTCGACTCGTGAAGCTGCACGAATTCAATCTTTTCCTGATACGTTTAGGTTCAACTCAGTTTCACAAGCTCGTCAATACAAGGCAATAGGTAATGCCGTTCCTCCTGTATTGATGTGGCATGTCATTCGTTCTCTCCACAAGGTGACAATTGTTAACCAAGTGGATTTTGAGGACGTGAAAGCGGAATACCCCAATACGATTGTTGAAAACAAAAAGGTGGTAGCAGTTCCTCGAATATCGTTTGGTAGATGTTCCTATAATAAGGATAAAAATGTATTGATTAGTCTTGTAAAGGCTGATAATATGGAGCAGTACCTTGACCGCTCTGCAAAAGTATATTACACAGGAAAGAAATTCCCATCAACTGTTGCGCTAAACAAGTTGTATTATTTTATGCCATACATAAAGCGTAAGGGAGTGAGAGACCTCTATATGATAAAGATTGCACGAGTAGGAACAAAGAAAGAGGTGCATCCTGAATGTGATGACAATGATTTCAGACTTGTTTTCGAGATAGAATATGTTGGGCAATTCTTTGATGAATACGAGCCTGTGAATTTGGATATATGGAGGACGTTTACTGATACGACAGTCGCAAAACTAACAGAAGAAAAGGAGTATATAACTTGTCTAAATGAAGTATAAATGAAAATGACGGTTCATGAACAATTGTGTTTTATTACGACAAAAATTGAAACACATAATAAAGGAATACCATACGGAGTGTCTGGTACAGGTTTTTTCTTCTCTTTTGAAAAGAAAAATATAGTAAAAATGTTGCTTGTTACTAATAAGCACATAATGAAAAACTATAATACACTTCAAATACATTTGACCAAAGCCGATATACATGGGGTTCCGATTATAGGACAACATTATGACTTGACTATAAATGGGGATTTATCAACTATAGTTTATAATCATCCTAATGATGATGTCGATTTATGCGTAGTAGATATAACAAACCAATTATTAGAATTAGGAAAACAGGGAGAAAACATCTTTATTCGCTCTTTCAAAACCAAAGATATACCAACAAGTGAACAAATACGGGATATTGATCCTATTACAGAAGTTAAAATGATAGGGTATCCAGATTCAATATGGGATAAAGTTAATAATATGCCACTTTTTAGAAGATGCATGACAGCTTCAAGGATAGATTTGGATTGGAATGGGAAAAAAGAATTTCTCATTGATGGCGCTTGTTTTAATGGATCTAGTGGTTCTCCTGTTGTCTTATATGAAGATAATATGCATTTTAGCAGACTTGATAATTCTTTAAAATTGGGGGAATCAAGATTTTTCTTATTGGGAATACAATTTGCTACCCATTTGCATAATATATCAGGTGAAGTGATCACAGATGTTCAAGGGCAGGAATCAATAATAGAGAATCTCAGAATCAAAAGTTCTATTCCAAATAATATTGGATATGTAATAAAATCCCAACGGATATTGGACATTATAGAAATGATGCCTATTTAAAGTACAAGCAATAATCAAGTATTACATATACACCTCAATCCCATTCACCTCAAATATACACACGTCAAGAAGCTGCCGGATTTCACTGCTGCGAGTCCATATACGGATGTCGATGGTGTCGGGACTGGAGAGGATTTTGCGGAGGGTGGTGATGTGGATTTGTTACATACTACCATATAAAAGTAATACATTTGTTACATGAATAGTTGTTTATATGGGATTAAATGAAATAGCATTCCTACCTCATCTTTGCCATTTGCAAAAAATGTGGTAACTTTGCAGCCGCTTATATATAATAAGGTGGAAGAACACAGCCACCAATAATAGTTTTTAGGATATTATTTCATACACACACACGCAAAATGAAAAAAGGACTCTTTGCCCTTGCCTTAGGAACATTCACCCTTGGCATGACTGAATTTATTATCGAAGGTATTCTTACTGATGTAGCTCACGACATGAATGTTTCTATTCCGCAAGTGGGACATCTCATTTCTATTTATGCTTTGGGTGTATGTGCCGGAGCTTTCTCGTTGATACTAATGCATAAGTATCGACCTAAGAATATATTAATGTTCCTTACCTCTCTCATCACCATTGGAGCGGCTATAGCATCTATAGCTCCAAGTTTTTGGCTCTTGCTATGTGCCAGATTTATCCAAGGTCTACCTCATGGAGCCTACTTCGGTACAGGTGCCATCGTTGCTGTCAAGATAGCCAAAGAGGGCAAGGGAACAAGTGCGGTTGCAATGATGTGTGCAGGTATGCCATTTGCTAATTTGATTGGTGTTCCATTTGGTACATTTTTAAGTCATAATCTCTCTTGGCGTGTTCCATTTATGATGTCTATAGTGTTAGGACTCCTCACCCTTTATATGATATATCGTTGGGTACCAAATGTGGCAGCCCTTGCCAATAATGGTATGAAAGCGCAGTTTCGTTTCTTGCGCAATCTTGCTCCATGGCTTATCATTTCTGCTACATTCTTGGGTAGTGCCGGCATGCTTTGTTGGTTTAGCTATATATCTCCATTGCTCCAGATGGAAGGCGGATTTAGTGCCTCGAGCATATCTCTACTAATGATTCTCGCAGGATTTGGCATGGTGGTAGGAAATCTTAGTAGCGGACCGTTGGCGGATAGGTTCAAGCCTGGTCGCATCACCAGTTGCTATCTTCTAACCTCAGCTATATCCTTGTTGCTCACCTTCTTCTTCTCTGCCAATCCATGGGCTGTTGCATTGTTGATGTTCCTCACCTGCGTTTGTCTCTTTGGTGTTGGTTCGCCAGAGCAATATCTGATAGTAAAACATTCCGAAGGAGGCGAGATGCTTGGTGGCTGTTGCATCCAGGCAGCATTCAATTCCGGCAATGCCCTTGGCGCTTTGCTTGGTGGTATTCCTGTGTCGATGAACTTAGGTTTCAACTATCCTGCCCTTATAGGTGTGCCATTGGTATTGTCAGGCGCTATCTGTTTGTGGATATTCCACAAGAAATACGAATAGAGGCGACCTATCATAGGTCTACGTTAGTGTAGAAAAAACGGCATTCCACAATAAATTGTAGAATTATTCCACAATATTTGAGGGTGTGTCATAATTGACTATGGTCATTTATGGTGCACCCTCCTT
>ERZ1034976.304-NODE-304-length-46612-cov-39.043216_pt1 | contig 46612 bp, 41 predicted proteins | sample MGYA00520623_ERZ1034976 | MGnify/ENA primary metagenome ERZ1034976 (study PRJEB33766, sample SAMN09781774) | gut metagenome | biome: gut microbiome | host: Homo sapiens | place: Madagascar | study: EMG produced TPA metagenomics assembly of the PRJNA485056 data... | reverse complement strand
AACGGCAACGGCAAAACGGCAACGGCAAAACAACAACGGCAAAACGGCAAAAACAAAAGGGAAAAAGCACCAAAAAATCACAAAATACACACTGCTTACTTAATCGGCTCGTCGGGGAAAGATAAAAATAAGTAAAAATCAATAAAAAATAAAAGCGCGCGGGGAAAGTTTTTTAGGAAAAAATATCCTTAAAATATGGGGGCTTTGCCTGCCGTTATTTAATAGGGGTTGTTTTGTTTTTTTTTTTGATAAATTTTGTTATAAGCAAAATTTATCAAAAAATGAGGTTTTACATGAAAAACGCAAATATAAGCCGTTTAGGCGGCTTTACGCTGATTGAGTTGTTAGTCGTCGTACTCATTATCGGCATTTTAGCCGCTATGGCACTGCCGCAATATTTTAAGGCGGTGGAACGCTCCCGCATGACAGAAGCCGTCACGCTTATGGATAGTGTTGTTAAAGCCCAGCGCCGCAAGTTTATGCAAACCAACCGCTATGCGGAAACTTTTGAGGGGTTAGATGTTTCCCCCAAGGGGGCAACGGGGTGGAGCTATTTCACCAAAGGGGACCCTGTGACCGGAGCCGGTGGAAATGGGTTTAGGATAATGCTGAGTATCAACGACGGGTTTCGTGACGGTCACATGAATGCGGTTCGTATGGTTGATGGAAACAGGAGTTCCCCTTCATTGCAATACCAATATGCTTTGGAACGCCATTATCAGAGCGATAATGTCACTTGCATAGGAAACAACCAAGCCGGGAGAGAGTTATGTGCGGACTTTTGCGGAATAGATACGCCTAGGTCGCTTTGTTGTAATAACGGCACAAGTAGCGGTTGCCCACGCCCCAACTAATCTGTCCGCGTTCCGCGCGCGTTATAGCACTGTTTAGCACATCTTTACACCCCGCCCAGGCCACGCGCCCAAGCGGGGTGTTTTTTAGCCTAACATCTTGCAAACCGCCCCAACGCGGGGTGTTTTTTAGTCCGGCGCCGCATAAACCGCCAACGCGGGCGCGTTTAATAATTATTAAAAAGACCCTTGTAGGATTTTTTTGGCTTGTTCGCGGTCGGCCGTCAGTTGGGCAACCAACGCGGGCAGGCCGTTAAATTTCACTTCGTCGCGCAGTTTGGCGTAAAAATCAACCGTCAGTTGCTCGCCGTAAATATCTTCGTTAAAATCAAACAGGTTTACTTCCACCAGCGGGATATTTGCCTGAATGGTGTTTACCGTCGGGCGGAACCCAATGTTGCAAAACGCATCATAAACGCGGCCTTTTACGCGGGCTTTTACGGCAAACACGCCCAGGGGCAGAATTTTGTAAATCCCCGTATCCAAATTAGCCGTGGGAAACCCCAGCGTGCGGCCCAGTTTGTTGCCCACAATTACCGTGCCGGTTAATTGGTACGGCCGCCCGAGCAGGCGGTTGGCCTCCTCAATGGCTCCGCTTGCCAAGGTTTTGCGGATGAGCGAAGAAGAAATTTTCTGCTCCCCGGTGGCCAAAAAGTCACTCATTTCAAAGGGAATTTCCCGCCGCGCGCAAGCCGTTTGCAACCACCCGGCGGTCCCGGCGCGGTCTTTGCCGAAAGCAAAATCCTTGCCGATAAGCAACCCGCCCATTTGGTAGCGGGTTAATAAAATTTCAAAAAATTCTTCCGGCGTTTGGTTGCGCACTTGCTTAAAATCCAACGCCACCGCCCGCGCCCCGGCGGCTTCTTCCAAAAGCGGCTGTTTTTCGTCCGGCGTGGTAAGTACCGTCATTTCCGGGCGGGGGGATAACAGCGTTTTGGGCGGCAAGGGGAAATACAGCACTAGCGGATTGGTAAGCGTGTTGGCCGCCAATACATTCAAACGGTTGAACAAAAAGCGGTGCCCGGCGTGTACGCCGTCAAACGTGCCGATAGTAATAAAATTTTTAAGCGTCATGGTTTTCCTCGGCCGGGGTGCCCGGCACGTCTATCAGGCGGGAGTAAATCGCACCGGGGGTAGATTCTTTAATCAGCGCGCCGTCCATCGCGTTTTGAACATCCAACTCGCCGATTTTCAGGCGGCGCAGTTCACACAAGTGCCCGGTGGTGCCCAGTTTTTGCGCCAAAAGCCACCCCAGCGCGCGTACATACGTCCCGCACGAGCAGACCACCGTAAATTCTATTTGCGTGGGCGAAACAAGGCGTACATCTTGCCAATTATAAATTTGAATGGTGTTGTAGCGGCGCTCCATTTCGTGCCCGTTGCGGGCCAATTCGTACATGCGTTTGCCGCCGATTTTTTTGGCGCTGTAAAACGGAATAGGCTGTTCCACTTCTCCGGTCAGTTCGTGCGTGGCGGCGGTAATTTGTTCCAACGTCAGCGGGGGGACGGGCATTACGGCGGTTTCTTCGCCGTACGCATCCCAAGAATCGGTTTCCACGCCCAGTTGCAAAAGCGCGCGGTAGGTTTTGGGTTGTTTTAAGAAATAGTCCTGCTGTTTGGTGGCTTCCCGCCCGACGAGCAGTAATAATAATCCGGAGGCCATGGGGTCTAATGTGCCGCTATGGCCTATTTTTTTTACATTCAGCGCCTTGCGCGTCAGCACGATAATATCGTGCGACGCGTAATCGCGTGGTTTATCCACCAAAAACAGGCCGCTTTTAAGCGGTTTATTGGATTTTTTGGACGACATTTTTTACAACTTCGGCCAATTCACCCGTGACGTCTTCCAACGCTTTGCCGCTTACTTTGAATCCGGCCGCGCGGGCATGGCCGCCGCCGCCAAAGTGCTGGGCAATTTTGCTTACGTCCACGCTGTTGCGTGCGCGAAGATTGACGGAAATTTTATCCGGTTCTTCTTTAATCAGGCTGGAAACTTCCACGCCCGGAATCATGGTGGGTTGGCTGACAATGCCTTGCGTTTGGGCAGGCGTGGCGCCGAGGGCTTCAAAATCCCGGCGGGTAAGCACAATTTGGCTGTACTTATTATCAAAGCGCAGTTCCATTTTTTCCAGTGCGCGGCCGAGCAGTTTTAGGTCAATATACGGTTTGGTAAAATAAATAACTTGGTTGATTTTATCAATATCCGCACCCACGGCCACCAAGGCGGAGGCCACCCGCAGGGCTTCGGCGGTGGTGTTGCTATGCAAAAAGCGCCCGGTGTCCGTTTCCAAGCCGGTATAAAGGCAGGTGGCTTCTTCGGGCGTGGGGAGCAGGTTGTCTTCGCTGGCTTCAAAAAGTTGGAAGATAATTTCGGCGGTGGAACTGGCGGAAGAATCAATATAATTGATGTCGCCGTATTCGTCGCTGATTAAATGGTGGTCTATATTGATGATGGTTTTAGCGTTTTGGAGTACGCTTTCCAAATTGCCGCCGCGGGTTCTGTCGGAACATTCCAACAAAATAACGGTGTCAAAATCGGGCTTTTCGGGCAAGGTATCCACATGAACCTGCTGTAAACCGGGCAGAAATTTAAGGTCACTCCCCACGGCGGGGGTGGCGTACGCGTAGGATTCTTTCCCCAGGCGCGTAAGTAAAGACACCATAGTCAACGTGCAACCCAAAGAGTCGCCGTCCGGGTTTTGGTGCCCGGCAATAAAAAACTTTTTACCGTTTTTAAGCGCTTGCCAAATAGCGGCGAAGGTTTTTTCTCTAGTTAGTTGGGTCATGTTTTTCCTTTTCAATGACTTGAAATATGGATTCCACGCGCGCGGCTTGTTCGGGCGTGTTGTCGTATTCAAAGGTGAAGGAAGGAATCCGTTTTAAGTGCAGGCGGTGGCGCATAAGCGCGCCGATTTCCTTACGCAAAACGGAAAGAGCCTCTTGGGTTTTCTTTTTGTCTTCCGGGCTGCCGAATACGGAAAAATACACCTTGGCGGACGATAAATCCTTAGACACATGTACCGCGGTAATAGTCACAAAACCGCCCAATTCTCCGGCGGCGGACAAACGGGTGACGTGCGTGTTAATTTCTTCTAAAAAAAGGGTTTCCAAACGTTTTATTCTGTCAATCATATTTTTATTATACCATTTTGGGGCGCTTAAATAGGGCAAAATGCGCTTGTTTTTCTAATAAAGTTTATGTAAACTTATAATAGAGCTTTACTGCTGTCGGTGCGGCAGAAAGTTCGTGCGCGTTGGCGCAAAAAGATTCGTTTATTTAAGGAGAAAATTATGAAAAACAAAGGTTTTACTTTGATTGAATTACTGGTGGTAGTGCTTATCATCGGTATTTTGGCCGGTGTGGCCTTGCCGCAATACACCAAAGCGGTGGAAAAATCCCGCGCGACGGAGGCTATTACGCTGTTAAGCAATATTGCCAAAGCGGAAACCGTGTATGCGTTGGGCACGAATAGCTATACCATTGACTTAAATGCGTTGGATATTCAAATGCCTAATATTAATGCTAGGGATACCTCCAAATCGGAAACTAAAAATTTTAATATTGAGGTGGCACTTAACGGTAGTACCTTAAACCTAACTGCTAGCCGCAAAGGAACGGTTAATGTGTATGCGATTGCGGGTTCTCTGCCGCTTAACGGTAATTTGCAAATGTGGTGCAAAGTTGGGGCCGGATATGGGAATATGCCGGAGAACGACAATGTCGATGTGGGTTCTACCGAAGCTGGCAAAATCTGCAAGAGTATTGCCAACGGTAAGAAATCAGGCGTGATTATGCGATAAATTTAGTACCGTTCCATACAAAAGGCCCCGGGGTTTATCAGCCCGGGGCCTTTTTAATCGGTAAAAAGTGCCTGCACCCGTCGGGCGTTTTTATGTTATAATACGGTTAGGGGAACCACCCCTAAGGGGGCCGCTTATGACCTGCAAAAAAATGAAACTCCTAAAAGTGTATGTAAGCAGTACCGATAGAATTAATCACGTTCTTTTGTATGAAATTATTGCAAAAAAAGCGAAGGATTTTGGCATTGCCGGCGCTACCGCCGCACGCGCCATGTTGGGTTATGGCCCCAGTTCCGTCCTGCGTGATACCCGCTTTTTTGAATTGGTGGAAAAATACCCGGTAATTATGGAAATGGTGGATACGCCGGAAAAAATTGACCAATTTTTGGAAAAAGAGCTTTTGCCGTTTTTGGAAAACCAACCCAAAGGGTGTATGGTGTATACGTTTGATGTGGATGTGCATTTGGCGAAGATGGGGGATACGAAGATAAAGAAATGCCAATGTGAGGAATAGGATAACGGCTGTTGGTAAGTTGGGTTTTTATGCGCGGGGAACAAAATAACATTTTGTTCCCCGTTCGCATTTAGTGGGCAAACAATTTTCCAAATTTAAGCCCTTTTGCACCGCCTTTAGGCTTATGTAGCTCTGCTACACCGCGCCTAAACTAGCGGCGCAAAATCTTCTTAAATTTGAAAAATCATGCTACAAGCACGAACTCTTGTACTGGCCCGAACGGCATAAAACAAAGCGCTGTTTTCCGCTTTGCTTTTGTCGTTATCGTTAGAAAAATATAAAAACAAGTAAAAACCAATAAAAAATAAAAGGGCGCGGAAAAAGTTTTTTAGGAAAAATTATCCTTAAAATATGGGGGCTTTGCCTGCCGTTATTTAATAGGGGTTGTTTTGTTTTTTTTTTTGATAAATTTTGTTATAAGCAAAATTTATCAAAAAATGAGGTTTTACATGAAAAACGCAAATATAAGCCGTTTAGGCGGGTTTACGCTGATTGAATTATTGGTGGTTGTACTCATTATCGGCATTTTGGCCGCTATGGCTATGCCACAATATTTTAAGGCAGTGGAACGCTCCCGCATGACGGAAGCCGTCACGCTGGTAGACAGCATTGTTAAATCCCAGCGCCGCCATTATATGCAAACTAATCGTTATACGGAGCATTTTGAGGGATTGGATGTGACTCCAAAAGGGGCGCGTGGAAATGTTTATTACAGCAAAGGCAACCCAACTACCGGCGCGGGTGGAAACGGATTTAAGGTTGTATTGGGACGGGCAGATTTTTGGGCCGGAAATGTGATAGCTTATCGCGAAATTAATGGAAACCAAACTCACAGTTCGTTGCAATATATCTATCACTTGGAGCGTTCTTATCAGAATGATAATACTACTTGCGGGGGAATCAACCAAGCCGGGAAAGAATTATGTGCGGACTTTTGCGGAATTGATACTCCTGTTGGCCACTGTTGCAATGACGGAACCGCTGGGTATTGCTCTTAACCCGCAACCCGCAAATACGGTTTGCCGTTTGTTTTTGTTGTGTCGTTGCCGTTAAATGCCCCCTTTTGAACCTGTTTATAAAACCTGTTTTGAACGGAATTATAAAGGCGTTTTATTTGTTTGACCGTAGGGAGTTGTAAAATGCCCGGCTCAAAATAGGTTTGTCCTGCGGACGGCGGCTCGGGGGCTAGCCTTTTTGCAAAGGCCGCCCACAGAGTGCGGCCTGCAAGGTGCGGCCCGCAGGGTCATTTTAATCCGGCGGGTAATGTGCCCGCGAGTACATAAAAAGCCCCGCCTTATCGGCAGGGCTTTATGTTTCAAACGATTCTGGGATTAAAATTACATTTTAATCCGGCGGGTAATGTTATCTTTGCGGAAACATTCAATCACGTCACCCTCGGCAACGCCTTTGTAGCCTCCAATCAAAATACCACATTCATACCCTTTATCCACTTCTTTTACATCATCTTTGAAGCGTTTAAGCCCTTCTATGCGGCCGCGTGCAATTTCCTGCCCGCCGCGTTTAATGCGCACTTCGTAGCCGCGCACCATTTTGCCGCTATCCACCAAAGAGCCGGAAATTAAGCCGGAGCTTAACTTCATAACTTTCTTAATAGTGGCCGAGCCTATCAGCGTTTCCACCACGTCCGGCTCTAACAAGCCTTCCATGGCCGCTTTAATATCTTCCAACAATTCAAAGATAATGGTATACAGGCGGATTTCTATGCCTTCGCGTTCGGCTTCTGCCTGGGCTTTGTTTTCCACGTCCACATGGAAACCGATTACCACCGCATTACTGGCTTTGGCAAGCAAGATGTCGGACTCGTTAATGTTGCCCGGGGCGGATAAGATGATATCCAATTCCACCTCGTCGGACGGAATACGCAACAGCGCGTCTTTAATGGCTTCAATGGAGCCTTGCACGTCCGCTTTTAAGATGATTTGCAACTTTTTAACGCGGTTGCCTTGCTCGTCTTTACCCAAGTTCATTAAAGAAACTTGCTTGCGGTGCGCCTGGCTGTCTTCCTTTTGCGCCAATTTGCGTTTTTCGGCGGCGTAGCGGGCTTCTTTTTCGCTTTCCATAATGTAGAGCGTGTCGCCCACTTGCGGCGGTTCCCCGCTGATGCCCAATACTTCGGCGGGCACGCTGGGGCCGATTTTTTGGTAGCGTTGGGAATTTTCGTCAATGAGCGCGCGGATACGCCCATAGCTGGTTCCCACGATAAACGGGTCGCCTACTTTCATGGTGCCTTTTTGCACCAGTACCGTGGCTACCACACCGCGTTTATTGTCGCGTTTGGATTCCAAAATGACCCCCACGCCCAAGCGGTTCGGGTTGGCTTTTAATTCCATCATTTCCGCTTGCAGGGAAATCATTTCCAGCAGTTTATCAATGTTAATTTTCTTTTTGGCCGAAATTTCTACAAAAATGGTGTTGCCTTGCCATTCTTCCGGTACGAGCCCGCGGGAAGCCAAATCCTGCTTTACGCGGTCCGGATTGGCACCGGGGAGGTCAATTTTGTTAATGGCCACAATAATCGGCGCGCCGGCGGCTTTGGCGTGTTCCATAGCTTCAATGGTCTGCGGCATAATACCGTCGGTGGCGGAAACGACCAACACCACAATATCCGTGGCTTGGGCACCGCGCGCACGCATGGCGGTAAACGCTTCGTGCCCGGGGGTATCCAAAAACGTCAGCGAGCCGCGCGGCGTTTTTACGCGGTACGCGCCAATGTGTTGGGTAATGGCGCCCGCTTCGCCCTCGGCCACATGGGAGCTACGGATAGCATCTAATAAGCTGGTCTTACCGTGGTCCACATGGCCCATAATGGTAATAACCGGGCTGCGCGGCTGTAAAGAGGCCGGGTCGTCCTGCTGTTCCATAATATGCAGGGTTTCCTGGTCCAATTCTTCTTCGGCCATTTCGGCTTCAAAACCACATTCGCTTAAAATCAACTCAATCATATCTTTGTCTAATCTTTGGTTGATAGTAGCAAATACGCCCAGGCCCATGAGCTTTTTGATAAAATCGTTAATCTTAAAGTTCATTTTTTCGGCCAGTTCTTTGACCGTAGGCGTGCCCACAATGCGGATTTTTTTGGAATCCTTTACCGGGGCGGGCGCTTGTTCCGGCTTGAAATGGCCGTGCCTGTCCAAATGGCCTTGCCCTTGCGGGCGGTTGTTGGCCTGCGGGTTCGGGCGCGCCTCTTGGGCGTGCGGCGTGTGAGCCGGGGCCGGTTTGGGCGCTTGAGCCTGCGGTTGGGCCGGTTTTACTTCCGGGCGCGGCGCCGGAGCCGTTTGGGGCTTATCGGCGTGCGTTTCCTGCGGTTTGGGCGCTTGCACGGGGGCCGGTTTGGGCGTTTGCACCGGGGCCGCCGCTTGCATTTTGGCGGGAGCGGCTTTTACCGGGGCGGTTTCCTTGGCGGCCGCTTGCGGCGCAGGCGCGGTTTCCTTGGCGGCCGTTTGCGGCGCGGCGGTTTTTACCGTTTTGTGCGCGGTGCGGTGCGTGGCGGTTTTTTTAGCCGCCGTTTTGGTTTCGCCCGTTTTTTTAGCGGCCGTTTTGCGGGTGGTAGTTTTTTTGGCTACCGTTTTGGTTTCGCCCGTTTTTTTGGCGGCCGTTTTTTTAGCCGCAGGTTTTTTGGCGGCTGTTTTCTTTTTAGGAGAGGTGGTGTCTTCTTCGGTGTTAGTTGGCTTCTTCGTTATGCTCATCATTTACCTCCCCGGTTTGGGCCTCTTGGGCCTTGGCTTCTTTTTCAGCCAGATATTTTTTAGCGCTTTCAATTACTTTAGCGGCGGTTTTTTCGCCCACGCCTTGCAAGGTGGCTAAGTGTTCCGGCTCTACGGACGCGATTTTGTCAACCGTGGTAAACCCGGCTTTTTGCAACACTTCCGCCATTTTGGGGCCAATGCCTTCCACGTCGGCCAAAGCCGCTTGGATTTGTTCGTTGGCTTCCTTGCCTTCCTGCGCTTTTTGGGATTCGCTCTTTACTTCCAAATTCCACCCGGTCAGTTTGCTGGCCAGTTTGATGTTTTGCCAATCTTTACCGATGGCAATAGCCAGTTGGTCGTCCGGCACAATGATAGTGGCTTTTTTGTCGCTCACGCTTTCCAACTTAACATAGCTGGCTTTGGCGGGGGCAATCGCGTTCATCAAAACGGTGGAAATATCGTCCGAATAATTAATTAAATCAATGCGTTCGCCGGAAAGTTCGTTCATAACCGCACGGATGCGGATGCCGCGCATACCCACGCAAGTACCAATCGGGTCAATTTTATGGTCAATGCTGGATACCATTACTTTGGCGCGGAAACCCGGGTCACGCTGGATGTTTTTAATTTCCACAATCCCTTCGCTGATTTCGGGCACTTCCACCTTGAACAATTCTTCCATAAATTTGGGGCTGGTGCGGGACAAAATAACGTACGGCCCACGCTGGCCTTTATCCATTTTGAACGCGGCCGATTTGTAGCGGGAAAGCACCGGGTCATCACCCACGTTGGCCAGGTCGTTCTGGTTCAGCACTTTGGCAATAATGGCTTTTACGCGGGAGCCGTTTACATAGCGTTCCTTTTTGATTTGTTCGCAGTACGGCAAAATGGCTTCCACTTTGCCCAGGTCCACAATAATATCCCGGTCGGAAAATCTCCGCACGGAGCCGGTAATCACTTCGCCTTCGCGGGGTTTGAATTCTTTATAAAAGTTGTCGCGTTCAATGCCGCGCACTTTTTGGATAAGCACCTGTTTGGCAATTTGCGCCGCAATGCGGGAAAAGTCTTCCACGTCCAACGTGTTGGTGACGACGTCGCCCACTTTGGGGTTTTTGGTATAGGCTTTGGCCTGTTCCACGTCCAGTTCCGTTTCCGGGTTGGTGACGGTTTCCACCACCGTTAAGGTTTGGAACGCTTTAATGGAGCCGGCTTCCGTATCAATCTTGGCGCTGATTTGCGCGGTTTTACCCAAGTTTTTGCGCAGGGCGGAAACCAGGGCGTCTTCAATGGTTTTCAAAATATCTTCGCGTTTGATATTTTTTTCTCTTTCAAGGCCTTCCAAGGCCATTACTAAATCTTTTGCTTCCATGGGGGGATAATCTCCTTAATTTAATGAGGTGCCGGAGCTGAAATTTGCCCCGGTACCGGGTTGGCTAGAACTCCAAAACGGGGTCCAGCGTGGCTTTTTTGATGTTATCGTATTCAAAACGGTAGGTGTTGGAACCGTCTGCCAGGGTAAAACCGGTGTCGTCCGCCGCGGTGATGTTCCCGGTAAAAAAACCGAGCCCGTTAAGCGGGGTTTTTAAGATTACTTTTACGCGCTCGTTTACAAAGCGTTTATAGTGGGCCGGCTTTTTAAGCACGCGGTGTACCCCGGGGGAAGATACCTCCAGAATATACGCGCCGTCTATCAGGTTTTCCATTTCCAAAATGGAGTCAATTTTATCGGAAAGTTCGCCGCAGTCGTCCAGCGTGACGCCGCCTTCTTTATCCACAAAAAACTGGAGCAGTTTTTTACGGCCCTGGTTTTGGATGACTAAATCCACCAGTTCCACATTTTGCTGTTCCAGGGCTTTGGCTACGGTTTCTTCTATTGTTTTAGGGTCTCTCATCATAAGCGTAAGTCCTTGCGGGGCGGCTAGGCGCCCTATTAAGTAAAGAGCGGCTTGTTGCCAAGCCGCTCTTTCTAGAACACTCATATCATAACATTTGGGGAGCCGTCTGTCAAATACCGCGCTTGGGCGGGGGGCGCTAAGAAAAAGTTATAATAAAATCAGGTATCAAAATAAACGGAGCGTTTTTATGAATAAAATTTGGATTATTTTTTGTTTGTGCCTATTTGTGGGGGCGCCTTTGGCGGCGCAGGAATATACGGTCGTCCGTGGGGAACGGCAATTTGCCGATTTGGGCAACTGGGGCGCGTATTCCGGCGGGGAAATGACGTTGGGGTTAGGTATGGCGCAAAGTCCGTCCGGCCCTAAAGGCGGTGGGGATTACACCAAACCGGGGGCCGTGTTGGGGGCCGCCGCGCTGGTGGATATGCTCCCCTTTTTAAGCACCGGTGCCGAATACAATTACGCCGCTTTCCGCACCCCGGCGGCCGTGCGGGGCACGGAATACACCCTGCAAACGCAGGAAGTGTTTGGGCTGTTCAAATTTAAGTGGAATGTAGCCAAAAATTTCCGCGTGTATGCGCCGCTGGGGGTGGGGGGCGCGTGGCTGCGCTTAACGCGGCGCCAGGCGGGGGAAGAATCGTTCCGGGATAAATGGGCCGTGGCCGCAACGGCGGGCGCAGGGGTGGAAGTAGATTTGAGCCCTACTTATTTTATCGGGGCGGAATACCGCTATGTACTGCCGTTTATCCAAACGGCGGATTTGGACCCGGCAAACGGCAGTTCGCGCTATTTGCAAATGCACCATTTTTTTGTGCGGATTGGCAAACGCTTTTTTTAAGGTTTGTAAGGCCCCGCTAACAGAAACAGAATAATAAAAAAACCCCGGCAGAACCGGGGGCTGTAAAAAATGTTTCAGCGTTTGGGCGGAAACTAGATTTTCATAATTTCGGTTTCTTTGGCTTTGATGGTTTTGTCAATTTCGGCCACATACAAATCCGTAGCTTTTTGCACATCCCCTTCATAGCGTTTCAAGTCGTCTTCGGTAATTTCGCCCGTTTTTTGCGCTTTTTTGAGCTTTTCAATTACTTCGCGGCGGTTGTTGCGCACGGCCACTTTGTAGTCTTCGCTCATTTTAGAAATATTTTTAGCCAACTGCTTGCGGCGTTCTTCCGTCATGGACGGCAGCGTAATGCGGATGACTTTGCCGTCGTTTACCGGGCTGGCGCCCAAATCGGCCTTTTGGAGGGCTTTATCAATATCGTTAATGGCGCTGATGTCCCACGGTTGGATTTCCAACGTTTTAGCGTCCAATATGTTAATCATAGCCATTTGTTTAATGGGGGTTTGCGTGCCGTAATAATCTACGCGGATGTTTTCCAACAGGCCTGCGCTGGCACGGCCGGTGCGGATGGTGGCCAAATCCCGTTCCAAATGTTTAACATGGTCGGCCATTTCGGTTTTGGTTTTGCTGATAAGAGCGCTGATTCCTTCCATAAAATCCTCTTTGCGTGTGATTTAATAAATATATTTGTATTATAGCAATTCTTGGCATTTTCGTCAGCGTTCATACGCGCGCGCGGGTGTTCTTGCCCGCGCACGGTGTTATTTTGTAAACTAAATTGCGGTGTGCCGCCTGTGGGGGAGAGTATGAACCATTTAGAACTTAAAATGTTGGACGCCTTAAAAGACTTGAAAGAAAACCACCATGTATTGGGGGTAAAGGCGGAATTTGAGGCCGAGGGAACCCGCATGGAAGAAGCCTTGCGCCTAAAGGAAGTAGTCACGCGCGCGGGGTTGGATTTAACCATAAAAATAGGCGGGTGCGAAGCCGTAAAAGATATGTTTGATGCCCGCACCATTGGCGTAAAGGGCATTGTAGGCCCTATGATTGAAACCCCTTACGCCATGAGCAAATATGTAAAAGCCACCCACTTTGTATTCCCGCAAGAGGAACGCCGCGAAATGGAATTTTTTATTAATGTGGAAACCATTACCGGTATGCAAAATCTGGACGCCATGATGGCCTGTGCGGAATTTAATGAACTGGCCGGCATTGTTTTGGGGCGTGTGGATATGACGGGCTCTATGGGGCTTTCCCGCGAGGATATTAATTCGGAAACTATTTTTCAAATGGCCGAAAGCATGAGCCGCAAAATACACCGCGCCGGCAAAAAAATGGTTATCGGCGGCGGTGTTTCCGCGCACTCGCTACCGTTTTTTGCGCGCCTGCCGCAAGGGGCTTTAACCAAGTTTGAAACGCGCAAAGTGATTTTTGATGCCCAAGCGGCCATCAAAGACCCTAATGCCGATAAAGGCATTTTGAAGGCCGTAGGTTTTGAACTGATGTGGTTGCAAAACAAGCGCGATTTCTACGGTATGATTTACCGCGAGGACGAACAGCGCTTAACCATGTTGGAAGACCGTTATAAAAAATTGATTGAGGCCGCGGGCGGGCGGTTGTAAGCATTTTTCAAATATGATTAAAACTTCGGACTATTTGGTAAAAAAGTTGGAGGCGCTGGGCGTGGATACCGTTTTTATGGTTTCCGGCGGCGGCGCTATGCACTTAAACGATAGCTTAGGTAAAAGTAAAAAAATCCGTCTGATTTGCAATCATAACGAACAAGCCTCCTCCATGTGTGCCGAGGGGTATGCGCGCGCCCACCAAAAATTAGCGGTTGTGTGCGTGACCACCGGGCCGGGTGGGCTTAACTGCTTAAACGGTGTTTTCGGCGCGTGGACGGACAGCGCACCGGTACTGTTTATCTCCGGTCAGGTCAAATACACCACCACACTTGCTTCTTGTTCCGGCGTGCCTTTGCGCCAACTGGGGGACCAAGAGGTAAACATTGTCCGCGTGGTGGAGCCGCTCACAAAATTTGCCCAAATGCTTACCGACCCGAACGATATTGACGCCGCCCTAGAAGAAGCCGTTTTTAAGGCTACTTCCGGCCGAGCCGGTCCGGTATGGTTGGATATTCCACTGAACGTGCAGGCCGCACCGATTGATGAAACCAAGCTCAAAAAGTTTATCCGTCCTGCACAAGCGCCGTTTGCTTCGGCCGCTAAAGTATGCCAAGCGGCGGCCATTTTACAAAAAGCCAAACGCCCTGTGCTAATTGCGGGGAACGGCATACACTGTGCGCGGGCGCAAAAGGATTTGCGTGCGTTTTTAGATAAAACCAAAATTCCGGTTTTGGGTACTTTTAACGGGTTTGATTTAATTGCCTCCCAAGACCCGCTTTTTGCGGGCCGCATTGGCACCGTCGGCCAGCGCGCGGGCAATTTTGTATTGCAAAATGCGGACGTGGTGCTATGCGTGGGTACGCGCAACAACATCCGCCAAGTGAGTTATAATTGGGAAAATTTTGCCAAAAATGCCCAAAAAATTGTGGTGGATATTGATGAAGCCGAGCTAAATAAGCCGACCATCCGCCCCGATTTAGCCGTCTGTGCGGATGCGGGGGAATTTTTGCGCCAAATAACCGCGCAAACACAACGGCTGGATATTGCGCCGTGGCGCGAATACTGCCGCCGCATGCGGGCCAAATATCCGCCGTTGCGGGAGTTTGCCATTCAAGCGCAAGATAAAATTCATCCGTATCTGTTTATGGAGAAATTAAGCCAAATCCTTCCGCCAGCTAGCCGCGTGGTGGCCTCTAACGGCACGGCTTGCGTGGCGTTTTTTCAGGCTTTTGAAAGTAAGGCGGGGCAGCGGCTGCTGCTTAACTCCGGTGATGCGTCCATGGGGTACGGCTTGCCGGCGGCTATCGGGGTGTGTGCCGCCAATAACCGCCAAAGCGTGGTCTGCTTGGAGGGTGACGGCAGTATTATGATGAATTTGCAGGAATTGCAAACGGTAAAAACTTATCAGTTGCCTCTTAAAATTTTTATACTGAAAAACGGCGAATATGCGTCTATTATCCAAACCCAGCGCAACTTTTTTGACGGCCGCCTGAGCGGATGTAATAGGCAAAGCGGGGTAGAAGTGCCGGACTTTGTACAGGTGGCGCAATCTTTCGGCTTGCCCGCGGTGCGCCTGACTAAAAATGCGGATTTATCCGCCCGATTGGAAGAAATACTGGCTATGGACGGCCCTGTGGTGTGTGAGGTAAATTGCAACGAAAATTACATTTTTGCGCCCAAATTATCAGCGCGCAAACTGCCCGACGGCAGTATGGTTAGCCCGTCTTTAGAGGATATGTACCCGTTTTTGGACCGCCGCGAACTGGCGGAAAATATGCGTATCAGCGGGGGAGTAAAAAACAATGAGTAAAAAGAAAATTTCTATCATTTCCAGCGCTTATAACGAGGAAACCAACATTCCGTTGCTCTATGCACAGGTAAAAGAGCAAATGCAAAAATTATCCGCCAAATATGACTATGAACAACTGGTGCTGGATAACGCCTCCCAAGACGGCACACTGCGCGTCTTGCGCGAAATTGCCGCCCAAGACCCCCATTTTAAGGTAATTGCCAACGCCCGCAACTTTGGGCATATCCGTTCGCCCTATTACGGCATTTTACAATGCGGGGGGGACGCGGTGATTTATATGGCGTCCGATTTGCAAGACCCGCCGGCGGTACTCCCACAACTGATTCAAAAGTGGGAAGAAGGCTATAAAGTGGTGTTGGGGCAAAAAACGCAAAGTAAGGAATCCCCTTTGTTTTTTATGGTGCGGAAGTTTTATTATTGGCTGTTAAATTTAGTGAACGACTCCGGCACCGATTTACCCGCAAATTGTACGGGTTTTGGGTTATACGATAAATGCGTGGTGGACGAACTGCGCAAATTAAACGAGCCGTACCCGTATTTGCGCGGCCTGGTGTGCGAGCTGGGCTACGCGCGCGCGTTGGTGCCGTTTGTGCAACCGGTGCGGGAGCGCGGGTTTACCAAAAATAATTTTTATACCCTTTACGATAACGCCATGATTGGTTTTACCAACCATACCAAAGTGCCGCTTCGTTTGGCGGCGCTGGGGGGCTTTGTATTGGGGGGAATCAGCCTGCTTTTGGCGCTGATTTATTTGGTATTAAAACTGCTTTTTTGGGAGAAATTCCCCATGGGCACGGCCCCTATTTTGCTGTCGGTCCTGTTGTTTTCCTCTGTGCAGTTATTTTTTATCGGGATTATCGGCGAATATATCGGCGCGATTTTAACCCAAGTATTGCATAGGCCGCTGGTGATAGAAAAAGAGCGGATTAATTTTAAGGATAAATAATTTTTGGCGCAGACAAATAAATATCCCCCGGCGTATCCGGGGGATATTTATTAGATAAATTGGGGGTTTTTTGCACTCCCGCTCATTCGGTGCGGCGGGTTTCTGCGCGTTCTTTCCAGCGCGTTTTTAGCCGTTGGGCCGCCTCTTGCGCCGTTTTTAATTCCTGCTCCAGTTTGGCTATTTCTTTGGCAGGGCGGTTTTGTTGGCGGGCATTCTCCAACTTTTTGGCGCGGGCGTCCAGTGCGCGTTGCACCCGTTGGCGGCGGCCCGTATAAAAAAGCACTCCCTGGCGGGTGATTTGTTTGGCTCCGCCGGGCGTTAGCACAAGCACTAAATCCGGGTAATCTTCCTGAATATCCTGCTTTAGATAAATGGCTTGTTGGCTGGGCGCCGGCCGGCACCAAACCCACCCGGCATACACGCATAAACCCACTAAAAAAGCCAGCGCCAAGTAGGCACAAAGTTCATAGACCGGATGGATGGTTTTGGCTCTCATGGCGCTATCCTGTTTAATAAATAATGGTGCCGATTTCTTCCCCGCACAAGGCGCGTTTAATGTTGCCTTTTTTGTGCAGGTTGAAAACCTGAATGGGCAGTTTGTTTTCCAAACATAACGCCAGGGCGGCCGTATCCATAAATTGCAACTGTTTGGCAATGGCCTCTTTATAGGTAATTTTATGAATTAGCTTTGCGTTGGGGTTCTTTTTGGGGTCGCTGTCGTACACGCCGTCTACTTGCGTGGCTTTTAAGAGGACGTCCGCATTAATTTCGGATGCGCGCAACGCGGCGGCGCTATCCGTAGTAAAGAACGGGTTGCCGGTACCGCCCGCAAAAATAACAATGCGGCCTTTTTCCAGGTGGCGTTCCGCTTTGCGGCGCACGAACGGCTCGGCCAGTTGGTAAATGTTAATAGACGTTAAAACGCGGGTGGGCACGCCGGCTTCTTCCAGTGCCGATTGCAACGCCAGCGCATTAATAACGGTGGCTAACATGCCCATATTGTCGGAATTGACACGGTCAATCACACCGCCGCCGTCACGCAGGCCGCGCCAGATGTTGCCGCCGCCCAGTACAATGGTCAGCTCGCAGTTGCCGCATTTGTACGCATCGGCAATTTCTTCGGCAATTTCTTTTAAGGCTTGGGGGTTAATGCCGCGGTGGCCTTCGTTGATTAGGGCCTCCCCGGATAATTTTAACAAAACTCTTTTTTTCTTCGGGCTGTTTTCGGCAGTTATCATAAGTTAGCTCCTTAAATCGTTTGTTTTATTTTAACAAATCGTGGCGCCTGGGGCGCGTTTTTTTACTTTTTCCTTTCCACCCGGGTGTGCCGGACGGACAGAAAAAAGCCCCTCTAAAAGAGGGGCCTTCAATTAGAACCGCACAAAGCGCACAACCTTTAATTCACAACCCAAGGCTTTGGATTCTTCGTTCAAATAATCCAAAACGCTTTTCTTGTTGTCTTTAATGGTCATTTGTTCCAACAGGCAGTTTTCTTTGGCGAATTTTTTAACCTTGCCGGGCAACATTTTTTCAATGGCGGCTGCCGGTTTGCCTTCGTTCAACGCCTGGGTTTTGTAAATTTCCAATTCTTTGTCAATTACTTCTTGCGGGATGTCTTTGGCATCTACCCAGCAGCTTTGCATACCAACGGTGTGCATAGCCAAACCGCGGGCAATTTCTTTCACTTTAGCCATATCGTTGCAGGTGCCGGAAACGGCCAGTTCCAACAAGGAGGATTTTTTGTTGTCCGCGTGTACATAGGAACCAATTACGCTGCCTTCGGCCGGGGTCCAGTTGTAAGCGCCTTTCAAGGTGGTGTTTTCACCAAATTTGGGGGCTTTTTCGCTAATCATAGCTTTGATGTGTTCGTCGTTGGCGTAGTCGGTCACTTCCGGGTGGGCCAAGACGTAATCGGCCAAGTCGTCGGCCAATTTGATGAAATCTTCGGTTTTGGCCACGAAGTCGGTTTCGCAACCCAAGTAAACCATGGCAAAATTTTTGCCGTTGGTTTTAACGGACACTCTGCCTTCTTTGGTTTCGCGGTCAGAGCGTTTGGCCATATCGGCCAAGCCTTTTTTGCGCAGGAACACAATGGCTTGTTCCATATCGTCATTAGAGGCCAAGAGGGCTTTTTTGCAGTCCATCAGGCCGGCGCCGGTTTTGGCTCTTAATACTTTAATATCTTCAGCTAAAGACATGTCTTCTCCTGTGTGAATGGGTTAAATCTGTTTACGCGCCCGCCCGGCGGTTAAACCGGGCGGAAACGCGCATAAGAAACGGTTATTTAGCTTCTTCGGCCGGGGCTTCTTCCGCTTTTACTTCTTCGGTTTCGGCTTTGGCGGCCTTTTTGGTTTTAGCCGTGGTTTTTTTGGCGGCCGGTTTCTTGGCGGCAGCTTTTTTTACCTTTTTTTCAGCGGGTTCTTCCGCTTTTACTTCTTCGGCTTTTTCTTCTTCTTTCGCTTTGGGGGCTTCGGCAGCTTTGGCCTCGGCTTCCTGGGCGGCTTTTTCACCCGCCAACATGGCGGATTCAAACGCTTGGGCCATTACCGGGTTTTCCACCGGTTTGCCTTCTTCGGCGGTTTCGGCCGGTTTGTTTACGGCTTCCATTTCCGCGCGGGCTTCCAGGATAGAATCCGCGATGGCGCCGCAGAACAATTTGATAGAGCGGGCCGCGTCGTCGTTGCCGGGGACGGGCACGTCAATCATATCCGGGTCGGCATTGGTGTCGCACACGGCAACCACCGGAATACCCAACGTGTGGGATTCGCGCACAGCACCGGCGGTGTCCACAGGGTCAATTACAAAAACCACGTCCGGCAGAACTTTCATATCGCGGATGCCGCCTAACAATTTTTGTAAGCGTTGCATTTCTTTGGTCAGTCTGCTGGCTTCTTTTTTGGAAATGGCCTTGAATACACCGGAGGCTTCCCATTTTTCCAATTCGTTCAATCTTTCAACGGATTTTTTAACGGTTTGGAAGTTGGTTAAAGTACCGCCCAACCATTTTTCGTGGATGCAGTAAGCACCGCAGCGGGCGGCTTCGGCCTGGATGGCTTCCTGCGCTTGCTTTTTAGTGCCTACGAACAAAAATTTAGCGCCTTTTTTGGTTTCTTCTTTAATAAAAGCGCAGGCTTTTTTAAGTTCTTTAGCGGTTTTTTGCAGGTCCAAAATGTGTACGCCGTTTCTTTCTCCAAAGATAAAGCGGCCCATTTTGGGGTTCCAGCGGGAAGTTTGGTGGCCGAAATGCACACCGGCTTCCAGCATGGCTTTCATAGATACATTGCTCATTTTTTCTCCTGTAAGCGTCCGCCCAAATTAGGGAAGGGGTTTCCCCGGCGGCGGAGGCTTGTGGTGTCGTCGGGACAGGCTTTGATTTACAGATTTTTTCGCTCTCCCGCTCAAGTACACCTTATGGCTATTATAGCATATTCTGCGCATAAAAAACCGCCCTTTCCCCAGGGAAAGAGCGGCCCAAAGCCATACTTTTTATTAAAAATGTCCGTTTACCAGCACCATCGCCGGGAACCAGCCGCCTTCGGTCACGTTCAGTAAGCCGATTTGCAGGCCGCGTATGTTGTGGGTATAGTTGACTAACCCCAGCTGTAAGCCGCGTATGGAATCGGCCATATTGAAAAAACCAATTTGTGCCCCGGTTATACGGTCCGTCATATTAAATAACCCCAGTTGGGCCCCCGTAAAATGGGCGTTTTGGTTGAACGCGCCCAGTTGGGCCCCGGTGCCTTGTTCGGCCAGGTTGACCAAAAACGCAAAGCTGAGCCCGCGCAATTCATAGCGGGTTTGGGCCATCAGTAAATCCAACTGCGCGCCGGTCACTTCGTCCGTATGGGAGCCGATACCCAGGTCAACGCCGTTAATAATTTGTGTGTTGGCGGGGGTGGCCCATGCAATATTATCCCACAGAGAAAGTTTCAAACGCCCGGTTTGCATTTGCGCAAAAGAAGGGATAGCCGCAAACAGGCAAAAAAATAAAACAGCTAATTTTTTCATGGTGTTCCTCCAAACTAAATGTACCTTTTATTTTACTAATTTAACCCAAAAAGGAGCAAAAAATATGCTTATAAATTAGTAAAATACATATAAGAGGTGTGATTATGAAAATAAACGTAAGTTCCTTTAACCCCTTAACTGCCGACATCCGCGGCAATAAAGAGCGCATTATTGCGTTATTAAAAGCCCCGGCCCCGGTGGCCGATTTACTGCTGTTGCCGGAAGCCGCCCTGTGCGGTTGCCCCCTGTTTGATTTGTTTGAAGATGAACGCTTATTAAAAGAAAATGCCTCTGCCCTTAAAGAAATTGCCAAAGAAACCCAACACACGGCTTGCGTGCTGGGCTTTCAAGAAAAGCAAGGCAAAGAGCCCGTCAGCGCGGCGGCTTTTTTGTATAAAGGCAAAATGACCAAAATTTATGATACGGAAACGGTGGAATTTAAGGGCAAAACCCTGCAAATTGTATTGAGCGATTTGGAAAATGCCCCCAAATTGGATGCGGATATTATCCTATATATATACGCCCGCCCGTATGAAAAAGGCAACGTGGCCGAACGGTTAGCCCTGCTTAAAAAACAGGCCAAAAAGCGGGGCGTGCCGGTGGTTTCCTGCAACCTGTTGGGCGGCGGGGACGGTTTGATTTTTGACGGCCTTTGCGCCGTTGCCAACCGCAAAGGGGAGCTGACCCTGCTAGGTGAACTGTTCCGCGAACATATTAACACTTGGGACGAAGATGAAAAATCCGCGCCGTTATCTTACGAGGCGGACCCGCGCGGGGAAGTATTGGACGCGCTTTCCTTTGGCTTGGGTGACTTTGTGCAAAAGGCCGGATACAGCAAAGTGGTATTCGGGCTTAGCGGCGGGTTGGATTCCGCCATTACCGCGGTGCTGGCGGCCTCGGCCCTGGGGGGAGAAAGCGTGTATGCGGTTTCCCTGCCTTCTTATTGCACCAGTGATTTGAGTAAATCGTTAGCCGGGCAACTGGCCCGCAGTTTGGGTATTAATTTGGAAGAAGTGGCCGTTCAGCCGGTGTTAGACGGTTTCAAAACGGCGGTGGGGCATATTGCTTCCCACCTGCAAGACAAAACGGAACAACAGTTGCAAAGCCGTATCCGCGCCAACTTACTGCTGACGTTGGGCCGGGAATACGGCGCCCTGCCGCTTTCTACGGACGATTTGAGCGAGCTTTCCGTCGGCTCCTGTGTGCTGTACGGCGATACGGTCGGTCGCCTTTTGCCACTGGGGGACGTGTTCAAAACGGAGCTTTACGAGCTGGCGGCGTATATCAACCAAAAGCGCGAGATTATCCCGCAAGGCATTATCAGCCGCCCGCCCACGTCCGAACTGCGCCCGAACCAAAAGGACGAAGACACCCTGCCGCCTTATGCGGTGCTGGATAAAATTATTCCTTTATATGTGGCGGAGCAAAACACGCCGGCGGAAATTGCCCGCAAGTGCAAACTTCCCGCCGAGAAAGTGACGGAGGTTTGCCGCCTGATTGATAAGGCCGATTATAAACGCACCCAAACGGCCCCTATATTAAAGGTGACGCGCCGCCTGTTTACGGACTTACAGCGGCCGGTAATTAAAAAAATAAATTTATAGGCCGGATTTTGTAAAAACGAAGGAGAAAGGGCCGTCCGCACGGGCGGTCCTTTTTAGGGAAAGATGATTAAAAAATGGCTTAAAACAAAACCTTTGCGCAAACAGCTTTTCAGCTTAACCAGCCCTATTTTTGTGGAAACATTGCTGATTATGCTTTTGGGCGCCACGGACGTAATGATGCTTAGCCGGTATTCCGACGATACGGTGGCTTCCGTGGGGGTCGTCAACCAACTGTTAAGTTTAATTTTTATTTTGTACGGTATTTCCACCTTGGGCACGTCCGTATTGTGTTCCCAGTATTTGGGCGCGCACCAAAAAAAGAATGTCATGCAGACTATCGGCGTTTCTTTGTTGATAAACCTGCTGGTCGGGCTGTTGGTCAGCGCGGGGCTTTATGTGTTTGCGCCGCAGTTGTTGGGGCTGATGGGCCTGTCGCCCCAGTTAATTGATTGCGGTAAAGTGTATATGCAAATTGTGGGCGGGTTTTCTTTCTTGCAGGCGATTGCCATGACGCTTTCCGCCACGTTGCGCAGCCACAACCAAGCCTTTTACCCGATGTATGTGACGCTACTGATGAACGTGCTGAATGTGGCCGGCAACTATTTGCTGATTTTCGGCAAGTGCGGTTTCCCGGCGTTGGGCGCGCCCGGCGCGGCGGTGTCCACGTCTGTCTGCCGCTTGATTGCCATGTGCTTACTGGGGTATTTGTTGTTTAGAAAGGTGGTGCCGGATTTTTCTTTTAAGTATTTGCGCCCGTTCCCGTGGGATAAAGTAAAAAATCTAATGGTGGTCGGTTTGCCGGCGGCGGGGGAACAGGTATCTTACAATTTATCACAAGTGGTAATTACTTATTTTTCCGTATTAATCGGCACGGCGGCTTTAACGGCCCGTACTTATGCGATGAATATTGTGATGTTTTCCTATGTGTTTTCTATTGCGCTTGGCAACGGGGCGGCTATTTGTATCGGGCATTTAATCGGCGCCGAAAAAGACAACGCCGCCTATTCCGTGGAAAAATACTCCATTTGGCTGTCCGTCATTATTACGGTGGTTATTTCCGTTTTTACGGCGCTTATCGGCACGAATATTTTTCAGTTGCTTTCCCCAAACCCGGAAGTGGTAAAAATAGGCGCGGCGGTGCTGTATGTGGATATTGTGCTTGAAATCGGCCGCGCGGTAAACATTACGTCTGTGGACTCCTTAATTGCGGCGGGGGACGTTTTTTATCCGTTTATTACAGGTATTATTGTAATGTGGGGCGTGGCCACGCTGTGCGCTTATTTGCTGGGCGTTTGGTGGGGCTGGGGGCTTACCGGGATTTGGCTGGCTATGGCCCTGGACGAAAATATCCGCGCCGTTATTTTTGAGCGCCGCTGGAAAAGCCGCAAGTGGCAAACCAAGGCTTTTGCCCGCCGCGGCCTGTAATTTGGTAAAATATAAGTATGAACGAACTTTATAAAGAATATGATGTTCCGCAGGATTTGCAATTCAAAACGGCTGATATTATCCGCATGGGCGGGTTGATTTGCTCGGCCGGGTTGAGTACCAAATACTTTGCGGACGTCTTTTCCGCCCCCAATAAAATCACCAAAGCAACGGTGGAGTTGAGCTTTTCCGTGGCGGATAAAGAAATCCTGGTGCGCGGACGTGTTTTTGGCACGCGCGAAGTACAATGTGCCCGCTGTTTGAAGATGAGCGCGCAGGAGTTTTCGGAAGAATTTATAGAAACATATAGCACCAAGACAGAAATAATTGATATAATATCATTGGTGCAGCAAACGCTGGCTTTAACGGAAGAAATACGTTTTCTCTGCAAGCCTGACTGCAAGGGCCTGTGCCCTATGTGCGGGCAGGACTTGAATACCGCCTCGTGCGGTTGCAAGCCGGAGTGTTTGTCGCCTTTTGCCAAGTTAAAAGGTAAATTTAAGTAAGATTGATTTTTATTAGACGTATACAGGAGTAATTAACAATGCCGAATCCGAAGAAAAAACATACCCGCTCCCGCCGGGACTTGAGAAGATCTCACAATTCCGTTATTGAAGTGGCCCAGTTGGTGGAATGCCCGAACTGCAAATCCGCCCGCTTGCCCCATAACGTGTGCCCGAAATGCGGTTTTTACAAAGACCGGGTAGTCGTGGCTCCCAAAGCGGCCAAGACTGAAGAACAAGAAGCCAAATAACAACTTGTATGAAAATAGCCCTGGACGCCTTAGGCGGAGATTTTGGTGCTAAACCCAATGTGTTGGGCGCGTTAAAAGCAGCCAAAGCCCTTGATATCCATGTGATATTGGTGGGGAATGAAGCTGTTATTAAACAGGAATTGCAAGCGCAAGGCTGCACGGCTTTGCCGCCGAACATTTCTGTTGTCCACGCGCCCGATACCATAGATATGGGGGCAGAACCGGCTAAAGAATGTCGCAATAAAAAGAGCGCCAGCATTGTAGTATGTGCCGATTTGGTACATAAAGGCGAGGCGGATGCTTTTGTTTCCGCAGGGCATTCCGGGGCGGCCATGGTGGCTTCCCTTTTCCGCATGGGGCGTATTAAGGGCGTTGTGCGCCCGGCTATTGCTACCCCTATGCCTACCTATAAAGGCGTCAGCCTGCTGTTGGACGGCGGCGCCAATGCAGACTGCAAACCGTTGCACTTGTTGCAATTTGCGGTCATGGGTTCGGCTTATATGGAAAAGGTGTTTGATTTGAAAAGCCCCTCCGTGCGTATTCTTTCCATCGGGGAAGAAGAAACGAAGGGGAATTTTTTGGTTAAACACACCATTCCGCACATGCGCGAAATCGGCGTGAACTTCCAGGGCACCTTGGAAGGGCGCGACGTAAACACCGGCGAAACGGACGTAATTGTTTGCGATGGTTTCGTAGGGAATATCGTGCTGAAAATGGCCGAAGGTCTTTCCAAAACCATTATCAATATGATTAAGCGGGAAGTTAAAAAACGCCCGCTGGCCATATTGGGTGCGTTGCTTGCCAAAGGGGCATTCAGCGCCGTTAAAAAGCATACCAACCCGGACCAATACGGCGGCGCACCGCTGGTGGGGGTCAACGGGGTGGCTATTATTTCGCACGGTAAATCCAACGAAGTAGCCATTTTTAACGCCTTAAAAACCGCTAAACGGTTGGTGGAAAAGAACTTTGTGGGCGATATTGCCGCCCGCGTGGCCGCCTTAAAAGATACCTTCTGCGCCATTGAAGCAGAAATGCAGGAGGAAGAAAAATAATGGATTTTAAGGGTAAAAATGTAATCGTCACCGGGGCAACGCGCGGTATTGGTCGTGCGATTGCGGAAGCGTTTGCCAAACAAGGGGCCAATTTGGCCGTGTGCGGCACGCACGAAGACGCCGTCAAGCAAACGGTGGCGCAGTTGGCCCAAACTTACGGCGTAAAAGTAATCGGCCGCGCGGTAAATATCGCGCAGGCGGACGATTGCGAAGCCTTAGTGTCCGAAACCGTAAAAGAGCTGGGCAGTGTGGACGTACTGGTTAATAACGCGGGCATTACCAAAGATAATTTGCTCGTGCGTATGAGCGAGGACGACTGGAACGCTGTAATTAACGTAAACCTGACGGGCACTTTTAATATGAGCAAAGCCGCGCTGAAAGTGATGTTCAAAAAACGCGCGGGCAACATTGTAAACATTTCTTCCGTAGTGGGGGAAATGGGCAACGCCGGGCAGGTAAATTATGTAGCCAGCAAGGCGGGGATAATTGGTATGACCAAAACCCTCGCTAAAGAATTTGGCTCCCGCCACATCCGCGTAAATGCGGTGGCGCCGGGGTTTGTGCGTACCGCTATGACGGACGCGCTGGCGCCGGAAGTAAAAGAAAAAGCGCTTGAAAACGTGGCGCTTAAAAGATTTGCAGAAGCAGAAGATATCGCCAAAGCTGTTTTATTTTTGGCGAGTGAAGATGCCTCTTATATTACGGGGCATATTCTATCCGTCAATGGCGGATTGTATATGTAGTTTAACATAAGGGGACACCCTTTCTAATAAAATCGGAGGACAAAATGTCTGGAAACATTGCAGAAGAAGTGAAAAAAATTATTATTGAACAATTAAGCGTGGATGCTGAAAAAGTGACGCCGGAAGCCCAGTTTGTGAACGATTTGGGTGCCGATTCTTTGGATACGGTGGAACTGATTATGGCTTTGGAAGAAAAATTTGATGTGCAAATTCCCGATGAAAAAGCCGAAAAAATCAAAACCGTCGGCGAAGCCATTGAATACATTGAAGCCAACGCCAAGAAATAACCGTGTACACCGATATTGAAAATATAATCGGGTATTGTTTCAAGGATAAAGAGGTTTTACGGGAAGCACTCACTCATAAGTCCTACGCCGGGGAACACCGTAGCGTTAAGCATAACGAGCGGTTGGAATTCCTGGGGGACAGCATTTTGGGCGCCATTGTTGCGGATTATATCTACAACCAATGCCCTCATGTGGAAGAGGGGGTGCTTTCTAAAATTAAAGCCAATTTGGTTTCGCGCCACAACCTTTATCTTTGGGGCAAACAAATGGACTTGGGGCGTTATATCGCCTTGGGCCATGGGGAGCTTGCCACCGGCGGCCGCACGCGCGACAGCATTATTTCCAACGCGGTGGAGGCTGTAATCGGGGCTGTGTATATAGACGGTGGATATACAGCCGCGGAACAAATGGTACTCCCTTGGGTTAAAACCCAGCAGCTCACGCAGGACCGTGGCGACTACAAAAGCGTTCTGCAGGAGTTTTTACAAAAACGCAGTAAACAAACGCCGGAATATGAAGTCATCCAAACCGTCGGGCCGGAACACGACAAAGTGTTTACCGTGCGCGTAAGTGCGGAGGGCCGGCAACTGGGTATTGGCAAGGGCCACAATAAAAAACAGGCCGAACAAAACGCGGCCGAAAACGCCTTGTCTTCCCTCAAAAAATAGCTTATGATGAAAAAAAGTACCGCCAAAATTTCTGTGCCTATGGGCAAACTGCCGGCCAAAGTGCAATCTTCTTTGGTCCGGCGGCCCCTTTTATGGCTGGGGGTTGTGGCGGTACTTCCTGTTTTGGCCATGATGGCCTTTACGTTTAAGAGCGGCTACACTCCAACCCCCAAAAAAAGCAAAATAGACAAAATTGTGGTGGCTAAAACCCCTATGGAAATTGCCGAAGACGCCACCCAACTGCTCATGCGGCGCGATACGCAAAGTTTTTATGATTTAGTGGACCGCACCAAAGATGTTAATTTGGTAAACAGCCGCGGGGATTCTTTGTTATTGGTGGCGGTTTCCGTGGGGAATATAGATGCCGTACAGCGTTTACTGGCATTGGGGGCAGACATCAACAAGCGCAATTCTTACACGCGCGACACGCCCATTTTGCGCAGTTTATATACTAATCACGACGACATCACCCGCCTGTTGTATTACGCGGATGCCGACCTGAATTTGGAAAACAACTACCGCATTTCGCCCATGTTTTTGGCGGTTGAAAAGCAAAAAGCGGAATTTGTGGACTTGTTTTTAACCAACGGCGCGCAAGCCGGGGTTAATTCTGAAAATCTTTTCCGCTGGGTAGCCAAACGCAATTTGTTGGGCATTGTGGCTATGCTCAAAGGGGGGGTAAACCCGAATGTGAAGAACGATAAAGGCAACACCCCGCTGATAATTTCGGCCTCTTTGGGGGATGTGGACGCCGTGCAGAATTTACTGGCGTACCGTTCCGACGTAAACGCCGCTAATAACGACGGCAACACCGCGCTTATTTATGCCGCGCGCTATAACCGCCCGCGCATTGTGTACGAGCTGATGCGTTCGTACTCTATGGTGGCGCCGGTGGACGTGGACCAACAAAACAAATTGGGTCAAACGGCCTTGTTTTGGGGGGCTTCCCGCGGGTATGAAGAAGTGGTGCAACGCCTGCTGGCGGCCAATGCCAAGCGGGAATTAAAAACCAAAGCGGGGCAAACCGCACTGGAAGCCGCGCAAAAGAACGGGCGCACGAACATTGTAAAATTGTTTGAAATGAAACCGCAAGAAGTGCAAAATGCGGTAATTGCCATGGATAACGCCCGCATAGAGGAAAAGCGCCGCAAAGAGGAAGCCGAGGCCGCCAAAGCCGCCGCCGAAAAAGCCAAGAATGATGCCGCCCAGCAGGCCGCCCGCCAACAAGCGGGGTATTCCGGCCGCCGCCGGCGCAACACGGCCCAAACGCAAGTGGTGCAACCGTCCGCCCAAGTGCAAGCGGCCCGCCCGGCTCGCCAAGCCGCGCAAACCCAAACGCGCCGCCAAGCCGCGCAAACGGCTAAACCTGCCCAAAAATCTGCCCCGGCCAAAACGCGCCGCGGCACCCGCAAATAATTTTTTATTTGTAAAACCGCTAGAAATACTGCCCCGCACCCGCCCATAATTCCAGTGCGTACAAATCTTATTTGATTTCACTAAGGTAAGTGCGTTCCATACTTACGCCAATAATTCCAGTGCGTGCAAATATGGTGTGAAAAAGCCCCAAACGCGCCCGCACAAATCAATCTTTCTCTGTAAAACCTAATAAATAACCTCGGTGTATCCGAGGGTTTCAAAAATACAACAAAACGGGACGGCTTTATAAAGGTCGCCCCGCTTTAAGGAACAGATTTACCGATAGTATATCATTAAACCTGTGTTATAAGTTTATTGCAGCAGATTGGTATTATTGGGTCTAAACACTAACGAAGTTATAAAATTAACTCCGTTTCCTCCCAAACAAAGCATGTTATCTATATCGGAAGGCAATTCAATGGGCAATAATTCATATATAAATACAACAAAGGGAATTACCAACATACAGCCACGTATTTTTTTTGCACGATACATGAGTAGCATTATGCTTAACAGCAAAGAAGCCCCCAAACAAGTAGCCGCCGAAAATATACTGCCCGAAAACAAACTAACAGGTGCAAACAAAAATGCAGATATTGCTCCTAAGGGAATAGGCAAAATGCAATCTGTCACCGTTAAATGTTTCGCGTTATTCATCAAATAAACAGAAATACCCATTAAAACCAAAAATAAGCCCATTCCGGTTAAGATACCCCACCAGATACCTGATTGAATCCCAACCCCAATGCCCCCGGCACAGGCGCACATTAAACTGACACAACCCGCAATTGTGCCGCGCAGGCATCCTACAACAGTGCTTGTGGTTGCTGACGCTTCCTCGTCTTCTCTTTCATAAGAATAATTTGTTGATATTACTTCTGCTTGTTTTATTTTTCTTATCATATTATTTTCCCTTATTTATGATATTCACTTTTCCTCTATAAATGTTCAATTTCAATGCCCCTGCCTGATTTTGCAACTTCCTACTTATTTGCTTCTAAATAGCCAGGTGCGGCCTTGGTTATAAGAATATTGCAAATGCGTTGTATTTTGCGGGCGGGGAAAAACGTTATTAGCAAATATTCTTCAGTACCGCGTTTAACATTCTTTTTAGTAGTTTGTTTTCGTCTTCCGTAAAATCAACATATAAGTCCGTTTCGCCTTTTACTTTGAGGGTTAATTTCTCTTTCCCCCATACGTTCATAATGGAACTATACTCCACAGATTTTGGAGAGTCCATCAATTCGTGCCAGTAAAAGCGTTTATCTGTAAAAACAGCCCCATCATCTGCACCACCAAAAAGGGTGGAGTCAAATAAACAAAGGACTTTTTCATCGTTCTTAATAAACGCATAGGATTTTTTAGCTTCTCCCAGTTTTTCGGCGGGGATATCCGGGGTAAAGTAGACCTTGTCTTCTGCTCCGGCGGCTTCTTGTAAAACCGGAAGTAAATTGGAATTACTGCCAGAATTTTCTGCCTCTATTTGGTCCACAATATCATCATCAAAAGTATAGCTTATGGGATATTTTTCCGTCAGAGAATCCAGAACACCTAAAAAAGCCACACGGGAATTTATAAATGTTTGGATTATTTCTTTGAAAGAGGTATTCCATTCATTGATTGCGTTGTTGGATTTTTTGTCATCAGAAAATGAATCCAATAAACCAAGAACACCAAAAAAATAGCCCTTTACCGCTCCTTCAATAAATCCGGATGTAGAAGAAGATGCGGTGTTTTCTATAACTTCTTTTTTTAATTCATTAATCTCATCCAAAAAAGGTTCCAACTCTCTGGATGTTTTGGTACGCAAGTCTTCTTCGTAGGCATTTATTTCTTCGGCTAGTTTTTCTGTACCAATGGGTTGTAAAATTTCCCTTAGGGTGTTAAATCCGTTGGTTATGGCTGCATTGAATAGTTTAGTTAATTTGGCGGCAGAAACCATAGACACCGCAGTATGTAAGTTTTTTTCTTCGCAATATGTTTGGATAAATTCTATAAAATTTTGGCCAAAATTTTGGTATAAAATACGGAATTCATCATTCCCAATTATAATTTCCTGATTGTTCAAATTTTCCAATTGTGTTTTTAATTGCAAATACAATTCTTTATTTTTTTGGTTAAAATAACCCTCAAATTTTTCGGCCTGCTTTAATTCTTCCAACGCTTGTTGGTTTGCTCCTTTTTGAGTAAATAAAATAAATGCCCGGAGTACAAAGGTCATTCCTTGGTCATCTTTATCTAATTGACTTATCTTGGGAAGCAATTTTTCCGAGGTTTCCAAAGCTAGGTCGTATTTTTCAGACAAAAAGAGCAGAACAAATGTGTCTAACAACGTAAGCGGTTCATCAGGAAAACGTTTTTGCATTTCTCCTAAGCAAGAGAATGCTTCCTCCAAATTTTCCAGGCAAGCAAGCGAACCAATTTTTCCGTTGAGTGCTTCTAAATTGTTTGGGTCTTGTTGTAATTTTTGTTCACAAACGGTTAACGCTTCAGCATATTTTTCCTTATCAATGAGTACGTCAATTTGTTTCTCAAATTCAGATTTTTCATTTTGGTCCAAAACGGTTATTTCTTGTGTTTTTGGGGTTTTTTGTTGTAATACAGCCCCGCATTGGTGGCAAAATTTGGCATTTTCCGGTACTTCTATTTTGCAATGAGGACATAAAAGTTGGACTTTAGTGCCGCAATTAGGGCAAAATTTAGCATTTTCAGGTAAATCAGTTTTACAACAATGACAGTTCATTTTTATTTTCTCCTTTTATTTGCTTCTAAATAGCCAGGTGCGGCCGGAATCTTTGGAATAGTACGTCCCTTTGGCGGTTAGTGCAATGATTTGCGTGCCGGCAATTTGCAAGTCCAAAAATCGGCCGGGGGTGGAACCGATGTATCTGTCCAGCCAGCTGCGGCCTTGGTTATAAGAATATTGCAAACGGGTTGTATTTTGCGGGTTGATGCGGATAAGTTCGCTACCGAGTGTAATTAGTTGGCTCATGGGCCCTCCTTATGCGGATATAAATAATATAGCAAAACTATGCGACAATACTAGTGTCGTACGGAATGGGTATACTATAAGCAAGGAGGTTGAACACAAGTATAAAAAAGCGGCGTATTACCAGAGCCTTTGGAATAACCCATGTAATCGCCGCTTGTTTATTCCCGCAGGAATAAACAGAAACGATTATTTTAGGATTCCAAAGTGCCGTTGGGTATAACCCATTCAGCTCTGACCGGCCCGCAGCCGGACTTCCTGAAAATAATTCAAAATCAAAAGCAAATTGTCGGACGGGTCGCCCCGTCACTTTCTATTATAGCAAACGCGGGGGCGGTAGGTCTTAATTTTTAGACTTTTGGGGGAAAATGAAAAATCCCCGCGCGGGGCCCCTGTAAATGTGCCGCCCCTTACGCGGGAGAGTGCGCGGCCTGCCCGGCAAAATGCTCCTATACGCGATATTTGGCAAAATGCGCCCGAACCGCCCGGCTGACGGAGCCAACACTCGCCCGGCTGACGATTTCCACGGCACCCGGAAAATTTTTCCCACTTTGCCCAGCCAGCTACTCCCACTCCCGCCCAGAAAAAATGTTTCGCGTGCGGTTCACCCGGCCTTACGCGGGCACCGGGGCAGGCTCTCCAAAAAAATATCCCCAAAAAACCAAAAATATCCCCAAAATGCCCTTGACGTTTTGCCCTAAAATACTTATAGTAAGAGTATGAAAAAACTACATTTATTTTTGCTTATTTTCAGCATTTTTTACGCGGGGGCGGCGGTGGCGGCTCCTACTGCCTTTGATAAGGAACGCAACGCCTTTGAAGCCCGCCTGTCTTCGGACGGTGCCTTAAAAAAAGCGCTTTTAAGCCGCGTGCGCCCCATTACTACGCAGTTTAATTATATGTCTTTGTTGGATAACAATACCGACGTTTTACTGCTGGGGGAAGAACATAATAACGAACAATCCAAGCGGGAAACCAACCTGATTATCAAGTATTTGGGCCAACACAAGGCCGGGTTTACGCACTTTGGGGCGGAGTTCTTTTTGTCGTCGGAACAACCGTTTTTGGACCAATATACCGATAATAACATTTCCCTGGCGGATTTGGAGCAAAAACTGGCTTTGGGTAAAAGCTATTCTGCCAGTGCGGCCGTGGCGCACCGCTACGGTTTAACGGTGCTGGGGTTGGACGTGCCCAAAGCGCAGGAAAACGCCGCCTGGGCCCAATCTATTGCCGGGATGAAAGAGCGTAATGCGCATTGGGTGCAAATTATTACCGCCGTGGCGGAAAAAGACCCCATGAGCCGCTTTATTATCTATGGCGGCGCGTGGCACACGCAACAGCGCTCCGGCGTTATGCAAACGGTGCCGCAACTGCTTAACCGGGCCGGGCTGAAAACAAAAAATGTGGAATATGTGTCTTCGGCGGCGTGGGCGGCTTTGGCGGCGGAGGGAAATTTGGCCGGGCGGACGTTGCTGTTTACCGTGCCGAACGCGTACCGCGGCGCGGCCACGGCGGATTATTATATTTATTTACCCAAAAATGTAAAGACGAATGATGCCGCCCAAGAGAAAATGGGCAAAATGATGGACGATAAAAATTTTAAGTGGGAACACTGCACGGACGACCCGGACCACCCGCTTTGCAAAGTGATTGTGGAGGGGGAACACCGTTAGACATTTTTTTGTGTGCCCTGTCTTAAAAACTATAAAAACCCCGCTAACGGCGGGGTTTTTTATGGGGCGGAAAGGCGCGGAAAAGGGGGCATTTTATGGCGGATAAAAAGTCCCGCAAGTGTTTATCCGTACCGTAAGTATTTATCCGTACTGCAAGCCGTTTATCTGCTCCAACCGTATCCGCGCCGCAATCCTTTTCCGCACAACCCGCGTTTATCTGCGCCGTAAGCGGTTGCCTTTAGCCGTTTTTCCGGCAAATGAAACTCCCCGGGCTCACACCCGGGGAGTTTCATTGTGAGCAGTAGTTATAAAAAAATCCCCGGGGTTTGGGCCCGGGGATTTTTGCTGTTTATAATTCGGAACAGGGAACTTTTTTAGTTTCCATAATTTCTTTACATTCAGAAGATATTTTTCTGTAAGTATCGCCCAAACGAATGGAGCCGGAGGGAGAATACTTTACGCATTTAAGCCCAGCATAGGTTTTATTGCAAGGACGTTTACATTGTGGGTCGTCGGCATTTCCACATCCCCGCTGAGCGGTACATTCTCCAACCTCTGCGCCTGTTTGTACCCATGCATAACGGCCGGAGCCTACAACCTTATCACACATTTTAACGCAGGTATTGGAGGTTTCTTCCCAGGCGCAAACGCTCAAATTGGTGTTATAGGTAAATTTCTTTTGGCCCTCGTAGCCCTCGCCGCAAGATTCCGTTTTGGTCAAACTGCTGGGGATATTGGCGCATTTGCAGTTGTCATCATATTTGTTCTTCCAAACGCAATCATAATAGCTGTATCGGTCCGTAATGGTTCCGGTCCATTTGGGGTTTTCGCTACTGCATTGGCGGGTGCGGTACCCATAACCGTAGTATCTCTTTTCCGGCGCTTCGGCCCGGGTGGTACTGCACCAGCAGTCTGTGTCATAGTATTGGTCCCAGTAGCAGTTGCCTTTGCCAAAATAGTAGCGGGCGGTAATGGTGCCGTCGTATTTGGTGCCGTAGCGGGAGTCGGTTTCGCATTGGCGGGTGCGGTCAAAAGTTCCGCTGGTTTTGTTGGCTTGGGGCGCAGATGCCCGGTCCACACTGCAAGCGCAGGAGTTGCTGGTTTCTTTCCACTGGCAGTTGGCAAAATCGTACGATTCTTTAATTTCTCCGTCGTATTTATAGCCCCAGCTTTTTACCTTATCGTACCGGCAAGCGCGGGTGCGGGTGGCGGAAACTTGGCTGCCGGTCATATCCCCGGAAGCCATCCCCGATTTGAATTTCGGGTTGCCGTAGCTTTGGTCGTAGGACGAGGCGGAATAATCGCTGTAATAGCCGTAGTCATATCCTTTGCACTGGCAGTTGTGGTATTTGGGAATGGTGGTCCATTTGGTCCACTTTTTCCAAGTAGATTCCGGCACGTTGGATAAGCTGGTTTCGGTAGTGGAATAGGTGCCTTTGGGGTCGGTTTCGTACCATTTACAGCTGCCGGATTTATAGTCAAAACGGTAATAAATAAGGCCCACGCGGCGGGAATGTACCTGGCTGGAGCAGGTTTGATAGTTCCATTCTTGCGTGCAGTGCTTGTTATTAAAGGGACTTACGCTGTTGCCGCAAATACATTCACTGGCGCGTTGTTTGGTGCGGATAGGCCAGGAGTTGTATTCGGTAGAGCCGTTTTTTACAAGCCCTTTTTCGGCGTCAATCTTCCAGGTATAGCGGTAGTCTTCGTCGTCACCGTCATTATACCACCTTACGTCTTGCCCGGTCAGGTATTCGCCCGGGTATTCAATCTTCGTGTGCGTGCCGATAGCCAAACTGGGCAAATCGGCCGCAATAAAGGTGGAGGCTTTATCCACTTGCACCCCGGCATCCACTACCACATCCCGCGGGTTGGCGGTGTCCGCCAGCAGTTTGGCCCCGGCTAAAGAGCCCCCTTGCCGGATAGCAAAGGAATTGGCCTGGGTGCCGATGATTTGGTAGGTCATTTTTTCGGACGAGCCGGCGCGGGAGCCCGAGGTCAGGCGCATTTCGTTCATTTTTACCAGCCCTTTGGCCTCTATTTTGCCGGTGTTGACCCCTGTATTGCAAAAATTGACGAAAAACGTTTCGCTGGGGCGTTTTTGGTTGATGGATTCCACATTAGCAAAAGCGCCTATCGGTTGGGAAAGTGCGGTCACAAATTTCAGTTCATCCGCCTGTACCCAGGTGGCCCCGCACGCCAGAATAAAAATGCCGGATAGTAGTTTCTTCATAGCCTAAACCCCTTGTAAATGATTAAGCCCCGGCGCGAAAGTGCATAAGGCTCCACCGGGGAAAACTGCTTATATCCTTATCCTAACAAAAAGGTATTAAAAAATCAAGGTTTTTATCCGCCCTACTCCCAATAAAAAACCGCGCCCAAAAAGAGCGCGGTTTTTGGCAAAAATACCGTTAATTACGGGTGGATTTTATCCATCATACGCGGGAACGGGATAGTTTCGCGCACATGCTGTAAGCCGCAAACCCAGCGCACCATGCGTTCAATACCCATACCAAAGCCGGAATGGGGCACACTGCCGTAGCGGCGCAAATCCAAATACCAATCGTAGCCTTTGGGGTCTAAACCTTGTTCTTTAATGCGGGCGAGCAGGGCATCATAATCGGCCTCTCTTTCACTGCCGCCGATAATTTCCCCGGCGCCTTCCGGCCCGATGACGTCCACCGCCAAAACCACTTTGGGGTTTTGGGGGTCGCGTTTCATATAAAAAGCCTTAATTTCGGCCGGGTAGCGGTGAATCATAATGGGGGTGTCGTAATCTTCGCCCAGCAGGGTTTCTTCGTCCCCGCCGATGTCTCCGCCCCATTGGGTGGGGTTGCCTTTTTTATGCAACACTTCAATCGCGTCCGTATAGTTAATACGCGGGAATTTCTTTTCCACCGTGGCTTGCAGTTTGGTGGTATCGCGCCCTAAAAGTTTCAGGTCTTCCGCGCGGTTTTTAAGCACTTGGGCCACAATGTATTTAATAAAGTCTTCGGCTAAATCCATAGTGTCGTCCAAATCGTTATAGGCCACTTCGGGTTCTACCATCCAAAATTCGGTCAGGTGGCGGCGGGTTTTGCTCTTTTCCGCGCGGAAAGTGGGCCCAAAGCAATAGGTGCGGCCCAACGCCATGGCGCTGGCTTCCCCGTATAATTGGCCGCTTTGGGAGAGAAACGCCTTTTCGCCAAAGTAATCGGTTTCAAACAGGGTGCTGGTTCCTTCGCACGCGGCGGGGGTTAAAATGGGGGAATCCGACAACACAAACCCGTTTTTGTGGAAATATTCCCGGATGGCAAAAATAATTTCGTCGCGGATTCTTAAAATAGCCGTCTGGCGCGCGGAACGCAACCACAAGTGGCGGTAATTCATTAAAAATTCCGGGCCGTGTTCCTTGGGGGAAATGGGGTAATCTTTGGCCATTTGCAGGACTTCCAGGTTTTTTACGCCCAATTCATAACCTAAGGGGGAGCGTTTGTCTTCCCGCACCGTACCCGTAACGATAATGGAAGATTCCTGGGTCACTTTATCGCCCAGGTCAAACTGTTCGGGGGAAACATCCCCTTTGAACATAACACATTGGATAATACCGCTGCCGTCGCGCAGTTGCAAAAAGTGCAATTTGCCGCTGGAGCGTTTGTTGTAAAGCCAACCTTTTAAGGTAATTTCTTGGCCGAGATACTGGCCCACGTCTTTTACGCGATATTTACTGGACATAACACATTCCTCTTACAATAATAATAAAACGGTACTTATATATTTTAGCTTTTTTGAGCATAAAAGCCAAAACGCTTTTGAATGGGTAAAATATAGAAACAAAAACCACGCCAAAGCGTGGTTTATAAATGGTGGACGTGATCGGGATCGAACCGACGACCTCCTCGTTGCGAACGAGGCGCTCTCCCAGCTGAGCTACACGCCCAAAAACGGTTTTTTGTTAATCCTGGGATTTTTCCGACATATTTATTATAGCATATAAAAAATCAAATTGAAAAGTTTTTTGTGGCAAAAGTTTGTATCCCCTTGCAAAACGGAAGTTTTACTACTATACTATAAGTATGTTTGACCCAAAACGGTATGCGTGTTTGGTTCAGACCTTTTGTTTATTATGTATTATAATGGAACCTTATTATGAAAAAATTTTTCATTTTATTTTTAAGTTGTTTATTTTGCGCCTCCACCGCCGGTGCATGGGGCCTGTTGGATGTAATGGTTTCGGACAGGGGAAACCCTTATATCTACAAGAAAAGTTTTTTATATTATGTGCTGACTACTAAAAACCCCAAGGTTCGCGTGTGCGTCAGTGCCGAGGGTACAAACCCAGACCCCGTCCGCCAAAAAATTGTACGGGATTATTTTGTGCAATCTACGCAAGAAGCTTTTGATGATTTGTTATCCTTTATCCGTACGCAGTTGGGCGAGCAAGCGCCGGTTCAAGCTGCGGCTAGCGGAAAAAGGAAAAAGAAAGCCAAAAAACAGCCGGCTCCCGCACCCGAATTTGCGCGTAAAGCAGAGTTTGCCGATATTGTGGCCGCTTTGCCGCGCCGCATTGAGCTGCAAGTGGTAAACCCCAACGGGGAAGATTGCAATAAAGAAATGAAAGGCAAATATGATTTGCGCATTAAATCATTGGGAAATTTTAAGTATGGTTCCATTGCCCAGCAATTCAACCATACGCGCGGAACCGCTGGGATAATAAAAGGTTTGTTTGATAAAGATGCTTCTATTTGGGTGCTTGCCTTGCCCGGAAATGACGACTATTCCGCGTATCAACTGGCCAAGGAAGAAGCCCATAAAAAGGGGAAACCGTTTATATGGGGCTCGGTCATGGACTATTCCATGGAACGGGTTGCCCGTCACGAAATTGCCCATTTCTTTGGATTAGCCGACCAATACTCGGACCAGAAAAATATGCACGAAGTTCGTTCCTTGCTCCGCACCGAGCCGAGTTCGGTGGTGTTTGGTGGATTACCGTCTGTAATGGCGGAGTCGGAAACCTTCACTTGCGACGATTTGGAAGGCTTTATTAACGCCATAGACTTTATTTGGGGCATGGAGGGGAAAACCTCTCCGCGCGTTCAAAACGGCTGGAAAAGCCTGTGCGGAAAACCCTATTTGTATTTGCAAGGGATTCCCGTTAAAGATTCGGCCGATTTAGCTAAAGTACAAGAATACTTGAGAAGTTGGAAACAAGCGGCTAAAGAGCAATACCGCGTGGTTCAGCTGGGGCAGAATTGGCGTGCATATTTGGAAAAAGTACGCAAAATGGCCGAGGAACATTCTGAATCTTTGTATACTAAACGCCAACAAATGCGTGGCGGGTTGGATAAGGCGGGGCTTGCGCTGTCGGCCGAGAGCCAGTATTTGGAACAAAAAGTGGCTAAAATTACGGCTATTATAGAACAGCAAATTGAGCCCGCGGAGGCGGCCAGCCGTGCCGGCAAAATTACGGCCCAACAGCTCAATCAGCTGGAACAAGATTTAAGCCAATACAGGGGGCAATATACGCCGGACTCCCCAGTGTTGGATGCCAAAGGATTACTGACGGCCAAACCGTATGATGATGATTTTTCATCGGTCACCTATCCATGTTTGGTTTGCGGAAAACCCGTTGGTAAGGAAAACGGTTTTTTGAACCGTGATGTAAAGATAGACGGTAAGGTTCGCCCGTATCATGTGCATACTAGTTGCGCGGCGCAATCTTCTGCCTATTATTCCAAATTGGATAAGCATTACCGCCACAAAGGTACGCGGCGTACCGTTCCCACTTGGGCAGACCTTACGCAAACGCAAGGGGATAATCCTTTATTAGCGCAGTTAGCGCAGCGTGTGGCTTCCGGCAAAAAAACGCCCTCTGTAGCGCTGGATTTCTCTAAACGGGAAAATGCAGTTTCTCCGCGCCATAGCACACCAACCGTTGCGCAAACGCGCCCCATGGCAACGCCTAAAAATGGGAAGTCCGCACCGGTAGTAAGCGCACCCAAAAGGCCGGTAGTTAAAAAAGGTCCGGCGGCAGCAACTTCAAAACCGGCGGAATCTTCCGTGCCTAAGGCAAAGCCTGTTGTTGATAAAGCGGCCGCCTCTGGCGCGCCCAAAGCAAAACCTGTTTCCGTCAAAAAGGCCGTGCCAGCCGCGCCTAAGGCAACCTGTGTGGTGTGCCGTCAAAAAATGGCAGACGGTACTTTTTATACCGATTCCGTGGGCCGCACCGTGCATAAACATTCGTTGTGTGCGTACCGCTTTTTTAAGCGTTTTCACAAAACGGATGATGCCAGCTTGAGCCGCTATTCGGACTATTATTTTTTCAGTATGCCTAATGACGTCGTACAGGCTAAAGCCGATATGCAAAAATTAGGTTTAACATTTGCCAATATCCGCCGCTACCGTGCCTCGGAGGAAGCCTCTGTGGAAGCGTTTAAGAAGTCTTTGGAAACGGATAAAGCCGCCAAGGCTCAAGCGCGTGCCAAGGCCGAAAAATGCCGCGTGTTCCAGCGTGTGATGCCCGCAGATGTGCAAGCTTTTGAAAAGAAAAACAAAGCGGCACTGGCCCGCATGGCGCAAAAGGAAAAAAACAACCGTTCGCTTTCCAAGCATGAAACTTTGCTCAAACGCCATTACGAACAGCTAAAGGCCAATTTGGCCCTAACAAAAGAGTGCCAGAATTAAAATAATCTTCCAAAAGCTCCGGTTTTCCGGAGCTTTTTGGCAGTATGGCTATTCTTATTTCCCGCTAAAATGCTAAAATTAATATATGGCTAAACTTGTACGGGGCTTCCGCGATATATTTGAACCCCAATCTAAAAATTTTACTGAACTTGAAAACTGCGCCCGCGGCGTGTTTTCCCTTTATGGGTTTGGCGAACTGCGCCTGCCCACCGTGGAATTGAAAGAATTGTTTGTCAAATCCACCGGCGAAACGACGGATATTGTGCAAAAAGAAATGTACGCCTTTGAAGATGCCGGCCACCGCCAACTGGCCATCCGCCCGGAGGGAACCCCCGGCGTGGTGCGTGCGTATTTGGAAAATAACTTCACCCAAAATGCGCCGGTGCAAAAATTTTATTATGTGGGCAATATGTTCCGCGCGGAACGCCCGCAAGCCGGCCGCTACCGCGAATTTGAACAAATCGGCGCGGAATATATCGGCAACTCGGCCCCCGCGGCAGATGCCGAAGTAATTTTAATGCTCAAGGATATTGTTTCCAAATTCGGCGCTAAAAATTACTGCGTTAAAATCAACAGTTTAGGGTGCGATAAATGCCGCCCGCTCTACCGCCAAGCCTTGATTGACTTTTTATCTAAAGAAAAAGACACCCTGTGCGAAAACTGCCAAACCCGCTTGGAAAAAAATCCCTTGCGCGTGTTGGATTGCAAAATAGACGGCGCCCGCTTTGCAGGCCGCGTGCCCACCATGCAGCTGTGCCCGGAGTGCCAAGCCCACTTTGACGAAGTACAGGCACTACTTAAAGGCAAGATAGATTTTGTGGTAGACCCTATGCTCGTGCGCGGGCTGGACTATTATTCCCGCACCGTGTTTGAATTTCAAGCCGGGGATGTTTCCCAAAACGCCATTGCGGCGGGCGGGCGTTATGATACGCTGGTTAAAAATATGGGCGGCCCGGCCACCCCGGCTATCGGTTGGGCCATGGGGGCGGAGCGCGTAATTGCCGCCCGCGGGGAAACCCCGGTAGCGCCCGTCAAAAGCGTGTATGTGGTTTCCATGGATAAATCCTGCAACGAAACCGCCTTCAACATTATGCAATCTTTGCGCGCGGCGGGCATCCGCACCGAAGGCGGCCTGTTTGATAAAAATGTAAAAGGCCAAATGAAGCAATCCGACCGTTGCCACGCCGCTTATGCCATTATTTTGGGTACGGACGAACTGGTCCAAAAACAAGCCACTTTCAAAAATCTCTCCACCGGGGAGCAACAAAAAATTTCATTTGACGTTTTAACTGATGAGGTAAAAAAAGCATTATGAAGAGAACGAACTACTGCGGGGATTTGAACGCCTCGCACATCGGCACGCACCAAACTATATGCGGTTGGGTAAACAGCTACCGCAACCACGGCGGCGTGTTATTTATTGACTTACGGGACCGCACCGGCCTTATGCAAGTGGTGGTGGAACCGTCCAGCCCGTTTTTTGCCCTGGCCAGCACCTTGCGCAACGAATATGTGGTGCAGGTTTCCGGCACGGTAAAACCGCGCATTGAAGGCGCCGTAAATAAAAACTTAAAAACCGGCGAAGTGGAACTTTTAACGGATAATTTGGTTCTCTTAAACACCTCTATCCAACTGCCGTTTGATGTGGAAAACTCCCGCTCCGTGGCGGAAGAAATCCGCTTGAAATACCGCTATTTGGATTTGCGCAACCCCAAAATGTTTGCCAACCTGTATTTGCGCCACCGCTTGGCCCAGGCCGCGCGCCGGTATTTGGATAAAAACGGTTTTCTGGAAGTGGAAACCCCTATTTTAACCCGCTCCACGCCCGAGGGCGCGCGCGATTATTTGGTGCCGTCCCGCGTACACCATGGGGAATTTTACGCCCTGCCGCAAAGCCCCCAAATGTTCAAACAAACCTTAATGGCCAGCGGCATTGACCGCTACTTCCAGTTGGCCCGGTGCTTCCGCGACGAAGACCTCCGCGCCGACCGCCAGCCCGAACATACACAAATTGATATGGAAATGTCTTTCGTGACGATTGAAGACATCCACACCATTGTAGAAGGCTTGATGAAAGAATTGTTCACCACCGCGGGCGAAGAATTAACCATTCCGTTTGCCAAACTGCCGTATAACGAATCCATGGATAAATACGGCTCCGACAAGCCGGACTTGCGCTATGATTTGCAAATGAAAAATGTGTCCGGCGTTTTCAAAAATACCACTTTCAAAGTATTTGCGGACGTACTTGCCCACGGCGGCGAAGTGCGCTCCCTGGTGGCTGCCGGCGGAGCCTCGCTCTCCCGCGGGCATATTGATAAGCTGACCGAACTGGCCAAAAAGAACGGGGCCAAGGGCCTGGTGTGGCTCAAAGTAAAAGACGGCAAGTTGGAAAGCCCGACCGCCAAATTCTTTACCGCGCAGGAATTGGAGTCCTTAAAAGAAGCCAGCGGCGCCGCCGAGGGCGATTTAATCTTGCTCGGCAGTGATAAGCACAACACCGTCTGCCCGTTTATGGGTGCTTTACGCAAAGAATTGGTAAAAAACTTAACGCCCAAATGCAAATGGGCTTTCGTGTGGATTACGGACTTCCCGCTGTTGGAATACTTGCCGGAAGAAGGCCGCTGGGATGCCGCCCACAACCCCTTTACCGCCGCCCACGAGGACGATTTGGACAAGCTGGAAACCGACCCCGGTTCCGTGCGCTCCTATCAGTTTGACTTGGTACTGAACGGCAACGAATTAGCCTCCGGCTCCGTGCGCAACTGCCGCCGTGACGTGCAGGAACGTATTTTGGCTTTGATGAAATACTCCAAAGAAGAATCCGCACGCCGTTTCGGTATGCTCTTAAACGCGCTGGAAGCGGGCGCGCCTCCCCATGGCGGCATTGGCTTGGGGTTGGACCGTATTACCGCACTGCTAGCCGGGGAAGATTCCATCCGCGAGGTTATCGCGTTCCCCAAAACGGCGCAAGCGGTTTGCCCGCTGACCGATTCCCCCAACGTGGTGGATGAGGCACAGCTAAAAGAATTGGCGTTGTCTATCGTCAAATAGTTTACACCCCGGGGCCTTGTAAAAAAACACCCCGGGGTTTTTCTTTACGCGCGCGTTGGCAAACACGCCCCAATTTTTGCATAATGAAAGTATGATAAAATTAATCTCTGTTTCCCCTGTTTTTCTTCTTCTTTTTCTAATGGCCTGCGGCGGGAAAGCCCCCGCGGACGAAAAGGCCGTTTCCGTGCGCCCTACCCGGCAGGCCAATGTGGCCCATTATATGGAAAAGGCCAAACAAAACAACTTGCGCGCCCAAGAGCGCCGCAAGCCGCTGGACATTAAAAACCCGGTGGATACCGCCACGCTGAATATGGCGCTTGCTCCCGAGGAAATACCCGATTTGCCCGCCAAAATGCAAGCCGTAAAAACCAATTTGGAGCGCCGCGTGCGCCAAGCCTATGGCGAAGAAGCCGCCGCGCGGGCCGGTGCGCTGATTATGGAGTATCACCTGGCGGCCACGCAAGCGGCCAAAACGGCCGATTCCCCCGCCCAACTGGCGGAAAAACTCAAAGAGTTAGACGGCCATTATCAGCAAAAATTAAACGCTTTTTTGCAAACAGAATCGTTGCGTGAGTGGTTCCCCCCCTCTAAAAAGCAATTAGCCAAAGCGCGCGTGGAAATGACCGTCAAAAATAAGGCCATGCTGGAAGAAATCAAAAATATATACGGCGCCACCTGTGCCGAAAAGGCGGCCCCGGTACTGCATAAAGCACTGGAAGATTATTTCACCGCGCTTTCCGCCGCCCAAAACGTGGAGGAGTTGGAAAAGCAGGCGGGGGCGGTGTCGGTAGAATCGGACGTGGCCCTGCGCCAGGTGGTGGCCAAATATGGGGACCCGAAAGGCGCTATGAGCGAAGAAGAATTGCAAGCTATGCGCGCCGAAATGATAGCCGCGTATCAGGAAGTGGAAGCCCGGTTTGAATATTTGTACGGCAAAGAGGCTGTATTGGAAATCCGCCCGTTTTTTAACCAGATTTTGAAAAACGCCGCCGCCGTGGGGGCGGCTAACACGCGTTTAAGTTATAAAAAGGAAGAACTGGCCCGCTTAAATGCCATTTACCGCCAAAAATTAGCGGCTATGCAAAATAACTTTAATGCGCGTTTGAAAAAGGGGCGCCGTCCGGCGGCCGCCCAATAACGGGAGTTTTGTTTATGCGCGATACAAAAAACGTATTTACTTTCGGTTTATTTATTGTCATTTTGTTGGCGCTTGCTTTTGTGTTTTTGAATCAGCCCGGCTCCGCACCGCAAGCGCGTTTAGCGCGGGAACCGGGGCTTATCGCGCCGGAAACCCCGCAAACCAGCACGCTGGAAGAATTAAAAGAACAGGAAATTTTAGGGCTTGCCCCGCGGCAAACGCCAACCGCGGCCCCGGCGGCAGATTTACAAAGCACCCCGGTTTTGCGCCCAACGCCCCGGGTGGAATATCCCTCCGGGCGCAGCAGCCTAAAAAATGCCCCGCGCTATGAACCGGGCATGCGTTTGCCGGGCCCCTCTGCCCGGAACGGCCGGGCGGGCTCCTCGGCGCAAAAGGCGCATTTGGCGGGCGGGTCGGACTCGGCCTCCACCGCAGGCAAAGGCGGGGCAAGCTACGCCCCGGAATCCCGCACCCAACGCCCGGTATTTAACGGGGAAACCAACGCCACCGCCTACGAAGCCGCCAATGATGCCATTTTATCGTATATGGGCAGTAAAAAAGACCGCCGCAAACAAGAGGCCCTGCGCCGCCAAATGGCCGGTATTTCCAGCGCCATAGACCGCGCGGTGGCCCGGGCCATGGCGCCTAAATCCAAACGGGCAACCATGGTGGAAAAATACACCCGCGGCGGCGGGCCGGAAGCGGTAGCCCAACAGGGCGGGCCGTTTGGGTCTGTCTTGTCGCAAATTGAATCGCAAAAAGCCTCGGTGGTAAACGGAATGACCAACAACTTTGGGGCCTCGGCGGGGCGCAAAGCGGGCAAGATTATGGATAATTTCCGCAAAGAAGCCGCCGCCACCGCCAACCGCAAGGATTTAACCCAACAGCAAAAAGGAAACGAAATCCGCAAAATCAACCGCAAATACCAACGGCAATTAGGGCAACTGGCGCATGATGAAACTTTCAATAAAATAGAGGCCGACCAACGCCAGGAAAACGAAGCCTATTTAGCCCGCTTGCGTGATAAATTCAACCCCAAGACGGAAGCGGCCGCCCGGGCGGTACTGGACGATTTTACCGCTAAAAAAATGGCCCTGATGAAAGAGGGCCTGCCGGCGGCGGAGTATCAGGAAAAATACTTAAAATTAAAACAGGAAAGCGACGATAAAGTAAAAGAAGCCGTTTTTCAGAATAACCCGTCCGACCCCAACGCCGGGCGCACGCTGAACGAAATTAACAACCAAACCGCGCACGAACAATTAGCCAAGCAAAAAGAGGACGTGGAAGCCGGAAAAGTGCGCGACGAACGGGTGGTGGTTTCGGAAGAAGTAAAACAAAAATACAAAGACCAGTTTGCCGCCCAACGTAAAAAAGACCAAAAATCCGTGGCGGATGCCTACGGCGCGGATGTGGCCCAACAGTTCGCCGCCATTGACGAAGAATACGAACGCGAAGTGCTGGAAAACCTCTCCAGCGACGAAGGCCGCCTGACGATAAATGAAAAAAACCAGGCCGCCGTGGAAAAGCGCAACAAGGCCGTCCAGCAACTGCTTGAAAAAGCCAAAAACAACCCGGAAACCAAAAAGAAACAGGCCGAGCAAATGGAACAGGCCGTCAAAAAACAGAACGAAACGGTTATCAACCAAATTATGACCAGCGACGAAATGCGCCAATGGCCCGCGCAAGCCAAAAAATCCTATGAAAAACAGGCCCGCGCTATTTTGGACGGCATGGCTAAAGAATTGGCGCAAGCCTCGGTAAATGCCAAAGACCAAAAATCTTACGAGGAAGAAGCCAAGCAAATCCAGGAGCGCGCCCAACAGCGTTTACAGCAAATCCAGGTATCCGCACCGCAAGGGGAGGCGCAATAATATAGTGTGTTTTTTATAAGCATCTAAAAAACCGGACTTTTAGAAAAGTCCGGTTTTTTGTACCGTTTAGTAAAAGGCCCTGTGCTTAACCCCTTTTTATTTGTAGTGTTTTTTGAGTGTTTTTTGCACTTGCCCCTGGTTGTTTTTAATGCGTATGGCGCTAAAGTGTACGGCCCCGGCTACATTTTTGTATTTTTTAAGCTCCGCCATCTGCTTGTCTAATTCGGCCGGGTCTTTCCATTCGTTGCCGTGCTTATAAGTCCCCAGGCCGATATAGAGCTTCACCTGCGGGTTGCGTTCCATTTCTTTATTCCACCATTTGAGCAGTACGCCATACGGGGCCACGCGGTGCCCAAAGTGCCAATACAGTTGGGGCACCACATAATCAATCCAGCCTTGTTCAATCCATAGGCGGGAATCGGCATATAAACCGTCGTCATAGGCGGAAAACGCCCGCGTGGGGGAGCCTGTCGGGTCTTTGGATTGGTTGCGCCACACGCCGAACGGGCTAATCCCCAGCGGCAGTTCCGGCTTGGTGGCTTTGAGGCGTTGGTGTAAATCACGCACGAACGTATTGACATTACTGCGCCGCCACGCGGCTAACGGCTGTCCGTTTCCGTACTTTTTATAAAGTTCCGCATCCGGCCACGGCACGGTTTTGCCGTTCTTTTTAACGGGGTACGGATAAAAATAATCGTCTAAATGGATACCGTCCACGTCGTATTTTTCGGCTACTTCGGCAATGACGTTTATGCTGTGGCGGCGTGCCGCGGCAATAGCCGGGTTATAGTATTTGCGCCCGCCGTAAGAAACCAGCCAATCCGGGTGCTTTTTAATGGGGTGGTTTTCCGACAGGGCGGCTTTGGAAACATTTTGCACGCGGAACGGATTAAACCAGGCGTGAAAGGCAAGCCCGCGTTTGTGGGCCTCTTTTATCATAAAGGCCAGCGGGTCATAATGGGGGGACACCCCTTGCCGCCCGGTTAAATAGTAGCTCCAGGGCTCCTGGCGGGAGGGCCAAAACGTGTCCGCCGCCGGGCGCACTTGCACAATCACGGTATTAAAATTTAACTGTTTGAGTAAATCCAGCAAATCGGTAAATTCTTTTTGTTGGGCCGCAGGCGGCAGGCCGGGTTTGGAGGGCCAATCCATATTTTCCACGCTGGCTATCCACACGCCGCGCATTTCTTGCGGCAGAGGCATGGCTTTGTAGCGGGTGTCCGGCTCGTCTAAAACAGAGGGGTTTTTCAAAACCGGGGGTTGCGGTTTGCGGG
>ERZ1034976.300-NODE-300-length-46802-cov-8.684515_pt1 | contig 46802 bp, 67 predicted proteins | sample MGYA00520623_ERZ1034976 | MGnify/ENA primary metagenome ERZ1034976 (study PRJEB33766, sample SAMN09781774) | gut metagenome | biome: gut microbiome | host: Homo sapiens | place: Madagascar | study: EMG produced TPA metagenomics assembly of the PRJNA485056 data set... | reverse complement strand
TTTGTGCAGCCCTACTTTTAATAACTTGTTTGCTTCCCGCCGGTACAACCAAATTTATCCGATCGTATTTCTTCTTTATATAATTGTTGATATATTCAATTTGATTAAATTCTTTTGTTTCTCTCATAATTACCGCCTTTACATCAAAGAGTCAAGCGCCGCAGCGTCTCTGCTATTGAAATATTTCTTTCATCAATTATTATTTCGTTTCTATGGTTATAATATATCACATATTGCGCAATATGTCAATACATTTTACGTAATATATTTATTTTAATTTTACCTTAAAAAATGGCAATAAAAAAGCCCCAGGTATCCGAAGATACCCAGGGCAAAGTGGCGTATAAATTGCATGTATGGAATTGCACCGGATTTCTCCGGTAAGAAAGTCTTTTTGCGTGATTTACTGGTTACTTCTGACCGATCACGTTTCAGGATCACAACCGGTCAGTTGATTCATCAGTTGAACAGTGCGTACCAGGTGTTGGCTCCGCAGTATCCATCGGCTTCGAGGCCTTTGGATTTCTGGTAGGACTTGATCGCGGCAGTCAGTCCGTCTCCGCAGAGAGCGTCCATGTTACCGAAATAAAAGCCTTTCGCTGCGAGGATGAACTGAACCAGGAAGGTAAAGGTTCCCTGAGTTCCATGGCTGACGGTGGCTTTCGAAGCAACTTTTTTGCATGATTCGAAAAAGTTCTTGTTGGTCGGATCCAGCTTCGTGCCGTATCTCCGGTTCATCAAGTCTTTCCAAACCGCCAGGGCAGCCCATCTGGACTTATCGCCGTAGTCTCCGTCCACGCGCAGTTTTGCTCCACAATACTTCAGGATCTTGTCCCCATAGTTGCTGTTGAGCCATTTCTGACCATCAGAAACGTTGTTTCTGGCATTGTTGCTGCCGGATCCGGTGCTCGTAGAGTTTCCGCCTGCTTCCGCGCCGTCAGCAATATTGGTTGCCGTGTGTAATCCATCGTTTAAGAGGATGTCCCCGGCAAGCAGGTAGTCAGGTCCGTTCAGGTATTTTTTGTCCGTCAGGACGGTAAAACCTGCAGCTCTGAACGCTGATCGCATATCTCCGGTGTAAGTTGCTTTCAGGTTTTTGAGAGAATCGATGTTGAGCAGGTGTCCGACCGCTTTGACATTTGCAATGACTCCCGCGGAGCAGTCTGCCTCGCAGGCGATGGTGATCTGCGATGGATCGTAGTTGCTGGCTTTGAGGTGCTGCCAGTATGTATCACGCTGTCCCTGATCGTAACCAATCAGGTCGTTTTTCGCCGCCTTGACACCAAGCTCTGCGATTTTTGCACGTACTGCAGAGTTCGGATGCCGCAGTACGCACTTCCAGGGACGGGAGTACCACGGGATCAACGCCCATTCGGTTCCTGTCTGATCTCCGGCTCTGCCGCCGGAATATCTGCCGTTTTCATCGTGTCCACTGTTTGAGATTAAGCTCATAGTTCCTTCCTCCTTATCGTTGTTGTCCTGATAGAGCATGAGATACTGTTCTCCATAATTGGCTCGTTTACTTTTTACGCTGTCCCCAGTATCCAGGGGCTGCTCGAATTTCTGCAGAAAGATGTCCGACGCCTCCTGCACAGTCGTTGCATTTTTGAGAACGTAGAAAACGCTTCGATATCTGCTCTGCAGTTCCGAAATCATGTACTCAATCTGCATTGTCGGGTCTCCGATCGAAACCCCTTTCTTTTTCGCCAGATCATACAATCCAGCTTTTCGGCCAGCACTTGTCCACTGGCACAGGCCATAGCCATACTGGCGGCTGTCTCCCATCGGATGCAGAAACAACTCCCGAGAGATCTCTCCGCTGTCTACCGCCTCGGTATAGGTATCGTCTGTGTACTTATACCCCAGGCGTTCCTCGCACAGGTCTTCCAGATTACGGGGATTGAACCCCGATTCTGCAAAGATATTTCCCATCACTCCGCAAGCTCCGTAAACTGATGCCCCGGCAGCGATCAGGCAGTTATATGCCGCATCCGTATTCATATTTCGTGAAATTGCCACGACGTTCTCCTTTCACAGCAAAAGAGCGGGTATGATGCCCGCTCTTTGACCTTCTTTATAACTACTGCCGGAATCCGTTTACCTTCCCGTCGTCCAGCAGGTCTTTCACGCCTTTGAACCATTCATCAATTACCTTCATCATCATTTCTTCTGTTACAAAAACCTGCATCCACTTTGGTAAGAGTCCACGTGCCTGGCTTACAACCCATTTGAGTTTCTGCTTTCCCTGGCCGGATTCATTGTAGACATGCTCGGCTTTCAGAATCAACTGGTATACATCCCCCCGGATGCCGTCCATGCCGCGCATCTTTGCATACTGATATGCCATCACTACTGTGATCGCAACCAGGATCACAAGTGCCACCACCAGAATCGGCAACGGGATCTGTTCCAGAAATTTTAATACTTCCATCTTTCTAACCTTCTGTTATTCGCCCGTCAGAGCCTCGTATAGCCCCGTGTGGGCTTTTTATGTACGTCTATGGTAATTTGTTCATTGCGCACATGTATGACCTATCAATTTTCATATTAGCTCCTTCTGCCGGAATTGCGCCGGCGCAAAAGAGGGCGGCCAACAACCGTCCTCACTCTGATTTCTTTTCCTGCTCCTGGTTGATTGCTTTGTCCGCGACTTCCAGTCCCTTAGTCAGGACTATTGGCACATTAAATCCGCATACTGTTTTATATTTCCGTCGGCATCTTAATTAACGAAGAAAAACGGACGAACGCCAATAGAACCAGACGCGCCGGTGAGGCTCGCACCGCCGTAGCCGCCCACAAAACAGAAGCTAGTCGCAGACCCCACACCACGAAGCCAATAGTCGAAGCGACGGTGAATGTACTCAGGGGCAAGAGCGAACAGTGGGAACTGAGAGTTGATACATCCGACCTCATAACCGCTATTAGCCCATACTTTTGTTCCGTATACCATCGTCTCAGACATCAGCTCAACCTTACAGTCGTACCAAGCCCATCCAGAAGCCTGTCCATCAACTGTTGCATTTGGCAAGATATCTCTATAGGACATTACGTGAGAAGAACCGAAGTCACTCACAATTTTCTGAGTAGCCTGTGCGAGGTTAGCAGTTCTCATGTCAGAATTAGCATAAGCACCAGTTGTGGTATTTGCGGCAGCGCCTTCTGTATACTGACCGCTGTCTGTGTTATGCATCTGAGCATTGTACAGTGCAGAATCAGGTACGAGACACATGCTATTACCCATAGATGTATTATCTCCAATCTGTTTTCCAAGATTGAACCCGGCAACTCGATATACAGTACCGTTGATTGTCAGGTAGTCACCTACGAACAGGTCATCAAATGTACCACTCTGAATAGCTTTTGACATAGCAGAAGTATAGGAAGTACCTAAGTTCTTACCTCTGAAAATGGAGTTATGACCAGCAGCACTGTTTCTTACAGAATTACTATTTAATTCGTTAATGGCGCCAGGGATTGTCTTATTAGTCGTATCAAGCTGAGAGATACCCTCAGACACGATTTTCTTAGCAATCCATTTCCACAGATTGCCGAAAGTAAACTTTTTATTCACTTTGGCTTGGGTGTCGTAGATGAGAGCAAGGTCGGCGTCTACCGGTTCTGTTTTTTCGGTGTAATCTGTGAATTTTGCCAATTAGTTTTCCTCCTTATTGAGCTGATTATTTTCAATATATTCATCAATTGCGGCGATATGCTTTTTCAATTCCGGGTTAACCGCGACAAAATTGCCGCGGTTATTCTGACTGATAAGGTCGCCGGAATCGTCCACCTCTGAATAGGTGTAAGCGATCCGGATGCCCTCGCCGGTTACTAATTTCGTAAAACTTGTTAAGACTTTCATTGTTTCTCCTTTCATGCTATAATTTTCGATTCTACATAATCAATATACGTCTGATAGCCGATTTCGCTGTAGTCCAATTCCGGCTCTTTTTCATATGGAGTTTCGTTCTTTTCCAGTCTTTCTAGCGTGTAATCTGCCTGTTTAGCTTTCAGTTCCCATGAAAAGCTAAGATTTGGTGTTCCTTTGACCAAAAAGTAGTCTGCCGTTTTTTCCTCGATCCACAGGTCGCCGCATCCCTCTTTCTGCAAGAACACGTTATACTTGTCATTTCTCAGCACTGTTTCGCCGAAAATATCGTCAATCTGAACGTAGCACAGGCCGTTTTCGTCCGTTTCCGCTTCTCCGATGTCTCCGAAGAACGGGCTTGGCATCTCATAGCAATACTGGAGACGCTGACCGTAGTTTTCGGTATTTACAATTCTATTTTTGGTTCCAGAAGTGTAGATTCCCTCTGCGGTTACATGTGAACCTTTTCCAAGTCCATTTCCTATTGCATAAAAGCCGCCGTTTGCATCCTCTTTTCCGGCTTTCATGTATACACCATAATTCGAGAGCGAATCAGTGACAAAGGAATATCCTGAAAGATCGTCCGTGTAACACATTCCGAAGTGTCCGCTTGTCCACGTGCTGCCAATTCCAGCTCCCGTTGATCGATCAAGCAATCGAACGCCAGGGAATAAGTACGGATTCATTTCAAAAATATATTCTTTCCGAGTAACGCCAAGTCCCCAGTTAGCCGTACTGTCAACTTTTACGCCGCCTGTGGAGATTTTGACAGCTTCATTTCCGTTGACCGTGCCTTGTATATAGTCATTTTGTGACTCAAGGTGGATCTGCGTACCATATATGGAACCTTTTTTCAAATTAAAACCGTCTTTGTTCCAGCTTCCGATCTTATTTCCACTGGAATCATACACTTCCGCTTGACCGTTGCCGTTGTTGACTCCGCCAAGTTTTAAGGTTCCGCCTTGTGCGTACGAGAAATTGAGGAACAGTTTTCCATCTTTCAAGAATATGCCCTGTGCCGCGCCGTTATTGGTGAGTCGGTTAAAAATTTCAAGCTGTGTTAAGGCCTTGTCAAGTGCATCTACCGCGGAGTTGTCCGTATACTTATTTCTCTTCTGCCAATCTCCGGCAACATACGAGCCGGACTCTCTGGCGGTTACGCAAGTCATGATATCGGCACTCGTCGAGTCAAACCAGAGGTCTCCTACCGCATACGGCGTGGTTGGCTGTTTTACAAAAATCTGCGCTTTTCCGTCGATGGCATCGTAGACACCGCTCGGCGGCTCTGCTTTCATCGGCTCCCACGCGGTGCCGCTGTAGATATAGGACTTCTGCTCGGTCGTGTTGTACCACAAATCACCCTTATGCTGCTTTTTCAGTGCGTCCGTTGTCCACGACTTAGCTGGGTCTGTGCTCTGCCGCCACGTTTCCGCTTTTCCGTCTATCTGATTCTTAACATCAGCAAGAGTGTTTGCGTACTCTCCCTTGATCCAGTTGTTAAGAGAGGAGTCATCCGTGTATTTATTCCGCTTCTGCCAATCGGATGCCACGTATGAGCCAGACTCACGAGCCACAACGCAGGTCAGAATGTCGGATGTCGCCGAGCTGAACCAGAGGTCGCCGATCGAGTACGGAGGTTTTGGCTGGCTTACGAAAATCTGAGCCTTTCCATCAATGATGTCGAAAACATCGTTCGGGATGCTCATTTCATGCCAAATTCCGGCTTGATAGATGTATTCCTTATTGGTCGATGGGTTTTTCCAGAGATCGCCATCGTGAACCATCTTTTCACTTTCAATCACGGTCATGATTGCCGCGCCGGTGCTGTCCGTAACGGTCGCTCCGGTGTGATCCAGCAACGCTTCTTCGGTCGTTCCCGTCCACTGCAAGGATGGGTCGGTTGTCTGATACCATGTTTCTGCTTTTTTGTCGATCGAATTGGAGATTTTCTCCATTTCTTCGTCATATGCAGTGATGAAATCGCCCAGTTCCTTGCTGACTGCTTTTACGGCGGAGTCATCCGTATACTTATTTCTCTTCTGCCAGTCTCCGGCAACATAAGAGCCGGACTCTCTGGCTGTTACGCAGGTCATGATGTCCGCGGTCGATGAGTCAAACCAGAGGTCTCCGATCGAGTACGGAGGTTTTGGCTGGCTTACGAAAATCTGAGCCTTTCCATCAATCGCGTCAAATACGGCTTGCGGCGGCGTTGATGTCATTTCCTGCCATGCTGAGCCATTATAGATATAAGTTTTCTGGTTCTCTGTGTTGTTCCACAAGTCGCCCTTATGCTGGGCTTTCAGCTCATCCGTTGTCCAATTGGCCGCCGGATCAGTGCTCTGCCGCCACGTTTCCGCCTTACCGTCAATCTGAGTAGACAAGTTGGCAATAGTCTCTTTGTAGTCGCCGGAAAGGAAGTTTTCAAGCGCGGTATCGTCTGTATAAGTATCTTTTTTCGCCCAGTCGGACGCATTATACTTTCCAGATGTGCGCTTAACTACGCAGACAAGGATATTTGTTCCGGTGAACCATGTATCGCCTACGTCATAAGGGGGAATCGGTTCGCCAACAAAAATCTGCGCCTTGCCGTCGATTTTGTCAAAAACATCGTCTGGAACGCTCATTTCATGCCAGCTTCCGTCCTTATAGATGTATTCGACATTGTTAGTCGTGTTATGCCACAAGTCGCCGTTATGAGCCGCTTTTTCGCGTTCCCATACGGTCAGAATGTTTGCGCCGGTGCTGTCTGTGATATTTGCGCCGGTATGGTCCTGCAATGGTTCAGATGTGCTATTATCTGTCCACTGTAAGGCCGGATCTGTTGCCTGGAACCACGTTTCGGCTTTCTTGTCGATCGATTTGGAGATTTCGACAAGTGCTTCGGCATAATCGGTGTAGATGAAATTGTTAAGTTCAGAATCGTCTGTATACTTAACCGCCTTGATCCAGTCAGAAGAATCATAGGCACCAGACTGTCGTGAGCGCTGACATCTCATAAGGTCGGAAGTATCATTTCCCACCCACAGGTCACCTACATCGTACGGAGGATACGGCGTAGCTGTAAAAACGCGGCGTTTTGAATCTGCGGTGTCTTTCGCTTCTGCGGCTTTCTGCATAGCAAGCGTGATATCGGTATCCTGTACGAGCTGCCAGTTCCACGCCGATCCGTCTTTCTGGAAGCGGTACGCATAGCCTTTCGACTTCCAATAGAATAAGTCTCCCTCATGAGCAGTCTTCTTCTCCTCGGTATCCCATTCTTTCGCCGGAACGTTGTTGAGCGTAGGCTCGTAATCGTAATAGAACGTTTCAATCTGACCGTCAATCTGCTTTTGCAGGCTGGAAATCATAGGGTTGTATATATTGCTCGTAAAGTCGTTCAGAGAAGATTCCGCTTTTTTTTCGGCAATATCTGCCACCGTTTCGCCCTGAATGGAAAGAGAAACCACGCTAAGCCGGACTTCTCCCGTTTCAGCATCCATGTAGACGGTCTGTTTTCCGTTTCTGTCCTGGATGACAAGGGTGCCGCCAACTCCCCAATCGAAATTGATGCCAATAGCAGTCATGATCTTAGCTATCATGACTCCATCTACAGAAAATCCACCGTTCCAAGTCTTTCCGCCGTCGGTCGATGCTGTGATGGTATCAGCTGTAATTTTGAAAACACTTTTGGATTCTGCAAGCGTAGGCTTATCGTGCAGATAGTAGATGCTGCTGCCATCTGGCTGCACTTCGCTCGAAATATAGGTTCCAGGTGCGTTGGAAACCTGTTTTTCGAGAGCGTCCATCTGTTTTTCAAATTCTTTTTTAATAACCTGCTGCTGCTTTTTGAGATTCTGGTATACTTTCGAGCCAGATGTCGCCTTTTGCGACTTTACGGTTTCTGGGCTGTCTGTATCGCAGGAAATAGACGTACTGCCAAGGTACGTGTAAGTAATATTGCTCAGAACGGAAAAGAAAAGATTTCCTTTCATATCCTGCACGAAACACGGGTCCATAAACTCAGCAAGCGGGTTTGAAATGTGATCTCCGCTGAATGTGTAAAATTCCAGCCCGACAATAACATTTCCGATTAGCTGCAGTGCCTGTGCTTCTTTGCCGGAAATCAATGGATTTTCGATCAAGAAGCAGTAATCTTCCGAACCTACAATATAAGATTGCTTTTCATCTCCATCGTCGTTCTCCGCCTTAACTCCAGTTATCCGAATCATATCTGTCGAAATGCTCGGATTCTTCTGAAATCCAGAAAAATTCTGTGCTTTCGTGTAATCATACGTGCCATCTGACTTTTTAAGGCCGGAAAAATCATAGCTCTTAATAATAACAGCACCGTTGGAATCGCACATGGCATTTCCGCCAGCAATCATAGCGATATATCCGAGCATCTCCCTGCATGTAACATTTTCAGAAATTGCATCTACCACGAAATCACCATTTGTGAATTTCGCGCTGCCAGCAACAAGATTACACTGAATGCAGACATCCCGATAGATATTAAATATAGTCGCCGGAAACGTCGTATTTGCAACGTAACTATCGGATGTTTTCGCCATGTAATCTGCAGCAACAAGCGTAATTGTGGATCCCGGCGTGGTCGGCTCAACTACAGAAAAGATTCCCTCTTTGATTTTTTCTACGCTTCCATCATCCAGCGTCATTCCCGTAAAAAGCGTGATTTCTGCGCCGTAAAAGTCAATGGCATCAAATCTTCCGTCGTAGTTATCCAAATTAAGCTCTATTGTTCTTGAAAGCGCCACACCGAGGGGGAATGAACTTCCCCCATTGGTGGTGATGCTGTTACCGTCAATTCGAAAATCTTTGGACGGATCCAGAGTCAATTTTGTGCCGTTCCGTAAAACCACGTTCGCGTACGCATAACATGCAGAACCGTTTTCTACTTTTTTCCTAAATTCTGTGCTTACATTTTTCATGATGGGTCAATCCTCGTTACCTGGAAACTAAGACTTGTGCATTTTTCCTCGCCCTCTTTGAGGGAATACATCGCTGTGTCAACGTTTGCAACATAAAAAGCATGTGTCTCCCATTTTGCGGTTTTGATATTGAAATAATGGAAATTGAACTGAGACTTGAAAACAGTCTTTGAAAGGATTTCCGCTGCTGCTTCAAGGGTAATATCGGTCCATTTAAGGTTATACGCTTCAACGGTGAATAACCTTGTGTTGACCATTTTGCCGTTCATAAGCCGCCCGGAATCGTCCGAAGATGTTGCTGCAAAAGCAATTGTGTAACCATCTTCGTCAACATCTGGCGGCGTGTAGCCATCAAACTGCAAATGATTTTGTGCCATGTATGCCCTCCTTAAGTCGTAGACAGCTCGAATGGGTTATTTCCACCCTGTATCTGCTGCAGCTTTGCTTCGCTGATTGTTTCCTTGAACAGGACTTTTCTGTCCAACTGTGCAACGAAAGTATAGCTTCCATTGCCTTTTCCAGACTCTTCCCGGACAATCTTACGGATAAGCCCCTCTGGTGCTTCGATATTGTTTCCGCTTTTCTGATCTCCGAGCATTGCCAGAAACTCCTGGTTTGGTGGGATGACCGCACCGGATGCCAGATGTGGGATTCTTCCGATAGTTGGAATATTTACATGCGGAATTCTATTCACGCCGCGGATCAGATTATTGATTGCTCCGATTGCCTGATTAACCATGCTGATGATCCCATTAATCGGAGCACGCACAACATCACCAATTCCGCTCATGATACTCGAAAAGATATTTTTGACGCTCTGCCAAGCATTCCGCCAGTCACCAGTAAACGCGTATTTAATAAAATTCATAATCCCAATAAATACGTTTTTCATAGTTCCGAATATTGACTTAATCAAATCGCAAAGAACCTGCGGAGCAATGCCAGCTACGCCAAAATATTTTACCCAGTCAACAGAGAATAATTTTTTCACCAGTGACATAAATGGAGTTAAAATATAGTCTCCAATCCATTCAATTACAGCGCCGCATGTATCCGCAAATCCCTGTGCTATTTGTCCTGCACCGGAAAAAGCTTTTTTCCAGTCGCCCGTAAACACACCAACAAGGAAATCGATCAAACCGCCGAGCATATCCAGAATTCCGTTCGCCATTTCTACCGCAGCGCCCAATAAATCAATAGCCGCGTCGCCTAGCCATTGTACTACAGGAGCCAATAACGGAATTACATTTTGAAGAATCCAATTAATAAGGGGAACAAGAACGTTATTCCAAATTTGCTGTAGCGCATCAATGATTTTTGCGCACACATCAAGGAATTTATCGACAAAATCTGTAAGAGGTCCATTAATCAAATCTTCGAGCCGCGTTCCCCATTCATCGATGATAGGCACTACATAACTATTGTAAAGATCAAGCAGTGTTTCCAAAATAGACGCACAGCCTGATTCGAAGTCATCAATAAATGGCTTAACGCTCTCATCATAAAATGCAATAATTTTGTCGGATGTATCGTTTAAAAAGTCCTCGATAACCTGCGCGAGATGTTGTATCGGAGCAATTGTATTATTAATTGCTTCTGTTATCTTATCCTTGTTGTCAATCCACGGCTGTGAAATAAGATACATCTTATCCCGTTCGTATCGTGAAAAAATTTCTACGGCCAGACCTCCCAAAGTTGCAAAAATTCCAATAATATTTCCAGTCAGATCCTGTGCCGTCTGTGTTCCAAACGTGTTTGCAAACACTTCGGCTATGGTTTTTGCAATAAGACCAAACTGATCTGCCATTTCTGTGCCGACGTTAAAAATATCAACCAAGAATTTCTTGACTCTATCCTTATTTCTGCTTAGATAGCTTTCAAAACCGCCTACAAGATTAACAGCCAGTGTAAGACCTACGCTTGCTATTGATCCGGCTACGACCCCGAGATTATAGATTACAGATTCTGCAAAGCGTTTTGCGGCTCCTACTACTTCCGGGTCCGTGAAGATCTCCGCAAGATTCCTTTTGATGGATGCCAGATCCTTTTTCAGCTCTGCAAGCTGCGGTTTGTAATCTCCAAGGCCATCCCAGAAGCCGGACATAAACATGTCTTTAATCTTTTTCAGTAAATCAAAAACTTTCTGCAGATTATCCAGAAAAGCGTTAGGGATCTGCTCTTCCGTGAACATCGGCGCACTGCCTGTTCCTCCTCCACCGCCGCCAGCTCCCGGGGATTTGCCGCCCCCGCCGCTGCCGGAACCGCTGTCGCTTTTCGAATCCATCTTGTTCAGATCATCGAGAGGAGAAAGGTATTTTTCCGTTGCTTCTGCGGCCGCATCTGCCGCATCTGCCGCGTCGTTGGTTGCGTCCGCTACATCTTCCGCACTCGATGCCGTATCGCTTAGAGATGCCGCGTAGTCCTTCTGGACGGCTAATGCTCGGGTGTATGTTTTCTTCCCGGAAAGCATCGAAAAAAACATACTCACGTATGTTGCCGCGGTGCTAAGCATGTCGATAAATTTGGACAGAATAGGTGCAATCGCCGTAAGAATCGGCGCAAATGCTGTCGCAAGACTGTTTTTGAGCCGGTCCAGGCTGCTCCACAACATAGAGATAGCCGAGTTGGTTGAGCCGGATTCCTGCGCCAAATTTGACATTCCAGCCACAACCGCGCTTCTCAGCTTATTGAAAAGCACGAATAATGAGCGGATGCCTAGACCGTATTTTAACAACGTCATAATTCCGTTTTTGGCATTTCCCGCCGCGCTTCCGGTCTCTTTCAGCGAATTTGCGGCTTTCCTTCCGCTGTCAGCCACTTTTTTATTTGAATTTGCCAGCTTTTCTCCGTCGCCAGCGGCTTTTTTTGTTGCTGCGCTGCTTGCTGATTTCGAATAATTATCAATGCTGTCTTTTACGCCGTCATATGACGTTTTCAGCCGGTCATTGATATTTGCCAGCTTTTCTTCTTCCTGCGCCAGTTTTTCCGTCGACGCTGCTGCTTCTTTTGTAGGTTCGGTATTAATCGTTGCAGTACCGGCTTCTTCCATCTCACGCATTTTGTTTGCGACCGAATCGTATTTGTCACGTAAAAAGTCAAGGTCAACCGCAAGCTCTCCCATTTCTGCCGTCTTACTTCCGTCATCATTCGACGACCAAAGTTCATCCCATTTTTCTTTGGTAATCGAAATTTTCTCATCCAATTTCGCAAGTTCTGACTCAAGCTGTGCGTACTGCTGGGTTGGAGTTTCTGATCCTAGTGCGGACGTGAACGCTCTTCCTGTTTCTTCAAGATCCTGCAACTCACCTTTTGCATATTCAATTGTTTTTGCGAGCTGGTCAATATCATACTGATAGCTCTTATACTTTTTGCTGTCTTCACTTCCGCCCAGCGCCACAAATTTTTCCTGCGCATAGATTAGTTTGTCCATCTGCGTCTTAGCAGACTCTATCTGTGCCTGAATCTCTTTGTATTCGTCGGTCGGTATCTGCTGTTTTCCGAGTTCAGCAACCTTTTCTTTGAGCTGTTCGACTCTTTTTTCCTGCTCTCTGTACTGATCGTTCAGCTTCGAGAACGCGTTCGCCTGTTTGTTGAGTGATGCTTTGGCCTTGTCTCCAAGACCATTAATAGACGAGATACACTGCCGCACATTCGCTTCCAGCTCCTTACTGCCAGCTTTTGCGCCGTTGGTGTCAATCTCCGTATCAATGATGATATAGCCGTCAGCCTGTCCCGCCATGCGTTTTTCCTTCCTACCGTGTAACTTTTAACGGTTTGTGCCGGTGCTCCGTATGCTCCGGCAGTTATTTTGATATTCCAAAAAGCTCTCTAAGAGCTGCTTTTTCTTCTTCGCTTCTCTGGCCGCTTGCCGATTTGAGATCGATGATAGCCTTATTATCCCTGTAATATTCCTGTTCCCACTTGTCCAGTTTCTTTCCTTTGGCTTTTTTATCTCGGATACTTACCACAGTTGCGAACGTGCCTTCCCCGATCTCCATGTAGAAAGCAAAAAAAGTCCACCAGTGCAGATACTTCTGACCGCGCACATCTTTTCCGGCAACCTTATTGATGGACGGAATAATAATGGTTGCATCCTGTATCCAGTCCATTAATTTTGGCCTTTTTCGCTTTGTGTCCTCTGAAAAACCGCAGTCAATAAATTCACATGCTTTTTCCGCAGCTTCTTCCCATTCTCCGGGTGGCATATCGTCAAAATCAATATAGAGGATAGCTAACATACTTATGACCTGTTCCGCCCTCTTTTCGTCCTCGGTCATATCTGGTTCGAAAATCTCGGGATCGTTCATACATTGCAAAATATCCAATACCACTCGGTAATCTGAGCGTATTGGATATTCTTTGCCAGCAACGTTGAGCGATGTCGGAAGGCTCCACGCGTCCATTATTTACGATATTTCGCAACGTATTTATTCATACGTGTTCGAACTTTTTTCGCTCGGTGTTCGGTCTCTGTCTCGATCACGCGGCCGATAGCGTCAACAACTTCTTCGAAAAACAGCTTTCCAGAAGCAAGTGGAGAGAACGGGCCTAAGATGCTGAAAAATGATTCTTTCGAATCCGATCCGATCAGATAGGAAAGCTCATCAGCAACCATGTTTTCAACTTTTTTGATGTCCGCCGGTTCGTTTTCCGGCACTGAAAAGCTGTTCAGATGCTCCACTACCTCATCATATCGTGAGATAAGATTGGTGTCGGACGGTCGAAAATTAAACTTGCCGTATACATGGCCTTGCTTATTCTTGATGTAATAAGTTTTTAAGCCGTCATCAATAATGATGTCGTTACTCTGCGGTTTTACCAGTTTATTACTCATTGGAAAGCTCCTTTCTATTCGTGTGTACTCTTACGCCAGGGATGTGCTTTTACCGGAAGCTGGCACTGCGCCCTCACTAAATTCCGGAGTTCCGGTTTTCAGAGAAGCTGCGCTTACGTATCCTTTTGTGAATTTGCCATCCTCAGAGACAGTGAACGGGATATTGAGACCTGCAGTATCGCCGCCGTAAGACTGCGGTTTTACGATGACCTCGCGCACGTACGCAAGATGATTCGTCGCCGATGTGTCCTCCACGATGACCTCCAGCATAAGTGTTTTACATGCATCGCCTTTTTTACGCTCGAAAGCGATATCCCGCAGTACCGGATACAGTTTGTTGTCCGGATCAGCATAGAACGGGTCAGCATCCATAGACGGCTCATATCCGTTATCTCTCGTTTTTGTCTGTCCGAGAATATTTTTAGTTGTTTCGGTGTCCGGGTTAAGCTCTACGGACATATCCTCGATGTCGTCACCTACCAGCACCCAGCTTGCGGATGCCACAGCTCTTTTGAATGTCGAATCAAGGTAAGTAGCCATTGCTTCACGTTCAAGTTTTGACATGTTTTTTCCTTTCTACCGCGTAACTTTTCGCGGTCAGCGGCTGCCGAATCGGTGCCGGTATGATTATTTTTTGAATTTTTTTCGATATTTTAAGGACATACTGATAACCCAGTCCTCTACTTTATTTTCTGCCACCGTATCGAGGTACGACGGTGTAAGACGGGTTATAGATTCTATAACTCTTCCTTCTGTAAGAGCCGGGTAAGCATCCAGATGATACTCTTTCCCGTCCACCTGTACAGGCTGTTTTTCCAGCCATTTCCCGAGAGTGTCCAGAAATTCCTTAATCTCTGTCTTGACTCCAGGCGTTGTAGGCGCTGAACGGTATACCACGAAAAACGGGTAATTGCAGAGCTGATCTACCAGCCCGGTGACCGATTTTTTTTCCGATGCGACAACTGCCCCACTCACCGGATAGAATGCGATTCCGTCATCTTCTTTTAAAAATGAAAACTTAATCTTTTCGGTCGGCTGCAGACCGGGAAAAGTGTTCAGAACAGTTTCAAGCGCTTTTGTTACAATATCATATCCGTCAACATCGTACGTAACGAGCTTTTTAACCTCCTCCGGCACGTTTCTTTACTCCTTTCACCCATTGCTTGCCGTGCGCCGCCTTTGCTGCATCAAACCAGTGATCCGTTGCGGACGGATGCGCGGTTTTGTCGAATTTCAGCGGTGTATCAGTAACTACCTTTTTTGCTCCCGGTCTCGCCCATGCTGAGCGTGTCTCCGGATCAACCATAAGTTTTCCTTCATACAGAAACCGGCCATACGGCGGCGCGCCTGCACACACCTTTCCAGTGCCCTGCATGGACGCGCTACGCACTCTGGTAGCATCCACCATGATTCCATCACGAAAAGGCATGTACGGGATCATATCGTTCATAACCTGCCCGTCAAGCCAGTACTGTGCTTCCTGGAACTGTTTGTCGAATCTTGTAAGGTCTACTTGCACCTTTACGTGACCATTTACGACGGAAAAGCTGGGGAAATGCTTTGTGCTACTCATCATCTGCCCCCTATCTCAAAATGGGGAATAAGTCTGTACGGACCACCTACATTACTAATCGAGAACACATTGTCGTATTTCTTATTCATGTAGTCGTAGAAGCCGCGGTCTACTCTGCTTGTGTATTCCGCGTCTTTCACCACACCGTACATCTGCCGTTCAACGATTGTGGAAATCGGCATTTTTTTATGATCCTGCACGTATGATCCATTATGGTCGATAAGATACGCCTGTTCTTTCGTGACGCAATAATCACCGAGCACGAAAAAGTCTTCGTTTGCAAAAGTAAGTGTCCCTGGAAGTTCTTCATTCGTCTGAGCTTTCCAGGCTTTCGGCGATAACCATTTCTTTCCCTGCACCATAATTGTTCCGTTATCTGGTGTGTATGCCACATGTAAGCTGGCCGTATCAGCACTGTCAATGCCCGTTCGGACAATGTTTGCGACCTTATCCGTGATAAGATCAACATGCTGCAGCACGGTCGGATACCAGAATACATTCCCGGTCTGATCTTCGTACCGATTGAAAAGAGTTATGGTTTCGTCATACATGGTGTCACCTACTTCTTATTCTTTACAAGCGCAGTCTCATATTGACCGCTAAAACGTGATTTTCCATTTGAATACCACGTATAGCCTTTAGGATTCGTAAGAGCATTTTCTACGGGTTTTCAGCCTTTAGGGGGGGTATTGAAACGTTTTACTGTCTTACCATTTACAGTTTTCATCATTCCACTGTTGCTACCTCTTCCACCCATCATTTTCTCCTCCTGGCTCCCCTGTTATAATTCCGTTCTGCTCGGGTATCTTTTTTTGCAGTACGGTTAAATTCGTTCTGATTTAGAAAATCATTCGTTTCTTTTCTGTCCTTTTTGTAATTTTCCAAATCTTTACGCCACTCAGAAGCCGAAAGGTTTCTTGTCGTAGCCCCGTTAGATTCCGCACGCTCGCGAAATTCTCGTTGCGACATATTAAGCGGCGTAGGTTGCTCCATTCCACCAATTCCACGCTTATAGTAATTAACGCCATTTTCTCGCGTGAAATAATACCGCGTGGTCTCTCCGTTTAGTGTAACGTCCATACCATGCTCTCGGGGGGGCATTGGTAATCTGCTGCTTGCTCCTCTTCCGCCCATCTCACAACCTCACTCCTGCATACAGGACCGGAACGCCGTCGTCCGTCATAACGCCCTGTAGATTTTCGAAAACAATCTGTGTTACGAGCACATTTTCAACCTTTTTGTCCATCGCCGCCTGACCGTAGACACTGGAATTTGTACCGCTTGTTCCGGTCACGTAGGAAATGCTTTCACTTCCGGAAGAGATCGAAGAAACGGCCTTATTGATAACCGTTCCGTCTTCTCTTTTTAGGGTCCCTACTGTTTCCATAGCAGCTTTTTTCATGGTGTCGATCTGAAAAAGAGCATCCGCCAACTCGCAGACCGCTTTCTTTATTTTTTTCTGCGCCCGTTCGCTTTCCGGCAGCCCGTCGGCAAGCCGGTCGAACGTCAGAATGTCGATTCGATCACTTGCCCGCTCGGCGTACCGCGGAAAGTCGGATTCTGGCACGGTATCGCCGAAATATGAAGTTGTGTAAAATTCATAGTCTGCATATGCCATGCCAGATACCTCCGTCAACCGTTGGACTTAATCAGTCCCATACGGATATTTTTGTGATTGAACGCAAGTGACCAGTTCGCTTTTGCTCCGAGTTCTGCATTGGTCGGGGATTCTTTTGCGATTTTATTTGCGTTGATTGAGAATCCGTTCGGATGCAGCACGTAGCCCTGTTTTGTGTATAACTTACGAATACCGGCTTTGGTTTCCGGATCGTAGTCTGCATAGTACGGGTCCTCGTAGTTGGTCTTATCGCAGGTGAGCACCGTTCCAGATCCGATCATATAGCTCTTATAGATCGGAACGTCTGTAGATGTATCTACCGTGAAACGATCAGATACAACCGGAATGAATCCGCCGATCGTTGGAAGTTCAACATCTCGCTCGATAGCATTGGTGATAGTGTACTTGTTGTAATCAACCAGCCCCATAGCCTTGTATCGAGCGTAGATGTAAGAGTTAAGGACCAGCAGACCCATGTTCTCGTCTGCGTCTCCAACCGCTTTCTGCTGCGCGAAAATCAGTGTTGTATCATTGATTTTGTTTGCATCGGTTACGGTTGTAACCCCAGAAGATGCCGTCGCCGAAAGATCCGTAACATGATCTTTCATACCGTCAAGTGAAAGAACTGCATCAACAATGGCCATGAGATCGCGGGTTCTTACCTGCCGATAGAATCCGGCAACAGAGTTTGCAACATGCGTCATCGGGTCAGCGCCGGTCAGCTCTTTCGTAAAATCCTGGGCTTTCCATGCTTTCATACGCTGGGTCAGCATACAAGTCTGTTTCTTTCCGCTGATCTCAGTCGGGGTGTTGTCGGTTTCACCATCATTGTTGAGCGCGTGAGATTCATCCTCATCAATCGGAACATAAAATGGAAGCGTCGCAACGTTTCCTTTGGTTCCAATCAGATCCATGATCGTCTGATCCTGTACAAGGATTCCAGACGCTAAGATTCGGTCATTCCAGGTCGGCTGTTCGCTCATGTAGTCGGAGAACACCTCCGGGTCAAACGAAAAGCCGCCAAAAGTACCAGTTCTTGGCATTGTGTTTCCTTTCTACCGCGTAACTTTTTTGCGGTCAAGCGTTATCGCGTGATAACGGTGTTATTTCGAGAGTGCTTCGTACAGTTCGGGATCTTCTTCTCTTAATTTGAGTCTTTCATCAAGATTCATTTTACGGAAAGTTTCTTTCGTAAGCTCGCCGCCTTTTCCGCCGGTTGTAGGCTGAGTGAACTTGGCTGCATTGTTCTTTGCCTTTTTGGTTCCGGCATCTGTGAAAATCCCTGCTTTCTGTTTTCCGTCCTTGTCGGTAATCATCTCTGAGAAGATGTCCGAAATGGACTTTCCTTTTGCAGAATCAGCGTCCAGAGCTTTCGCAAGCTCCGCGCGGTAGTAATCAGCCGTAATGTCGTTCAAAAACTCGTATTTCTTCGCTCCCTTTTCATCTGTAGCCGTCAAGAAATCATTTACCTGTTTTTCGACCTCTGCCTTTCTGGCATCTGCTGCCCGTCCGGCTTTCTCTTCATTGAGCTGTGTGGTGAGGGTTGTTACTTTCGACTGTAATTCTTCAACGTTTACGTCTTTGAATCCCTCAAGCTCTTTCTGCACATCGTCCAGCGAGTTCTTGTATTCATCCCGTTTTGTTACCACCTTGTCGTAATCTGATTTGGTCCGATAGTTTTCTTCCATCTTCTTTTTCAGATCCGCTTTTTTGTCTTCCGGAATCTCGATTTCGAGTTCTGAAAGAATTGCTTCGTAATTATGCATTTTCTATCCTCCTAAACGTTGTTTTTAACTGCCCGTCGGCAGTAATGGATTTAGACAGATCAACCTCTGCCGGGGTAATGGGAAAATAGGATTCGAACCTATCAAGCAGTCCAAAAGAGATTGAATGTATGGCAGTGTGAGAGGGAGGAACACACAATCTTCTTTTCTGTTTCCCAATAATAAGAAACACGCCGCGTTTTCAGAAAGGCTCGAGGAGTGGAAAACGCGGCATATTTCAGACACGTTCCGAGCCTTGTGCAGGCTCTTAACAGGATCCCCTAGAACGTCGAAAGGAGGTGAATTGAACATCAAAATGACTTACAAGCCCATCCCAACTTCTTTTCACGCTCCTATCATACTATATTCAATATTTTTCGTTGTACCCATCTTGTCATCACGAATCAGCAAGCTTTCGTATCTGCTGCATGATAGCCTGTCTTTCGTCGCGGAAATCCGCATCGAGAATCATAGCCTGCAGCATATCGAACACTTCAACCATCAGACGGCCGACGGAATCCATCAGCTTATCTTTGTGCGCCGCGTCTCCGTGTTCCTGGTACGCCATTTTTGCCGCAATGTACTCGTCATACAGCGCGTCAATATTCTTATCGTATTTTCCGTTGCTGTACTTCTTAATCAGCGTTTCTGACGCGTCCATCATGGCCGCAGGAATGCTCTCACACTCCATTTTTCGCATATTGCATAACGTGGTCGTGATTTTGAACATTGCGTCAAGGTTATCTGTCGTAAGCTTCTGCATCGCAGATTCTTTTTCTCTCTCCAACTGCGTTTCCAGTATTTCTTTTACGCTTCCCATCATTCCACCTCAATTTCCTTCATGCGTTTCTTGTATTTCTTGTGCAACTCTTTTTGCGATTCTGTGATATGGGCCATATCATAGCCGGTTGAGATCAGGTCCAGAATAATCTTGTCGATTTCTTTCAGCTCATTACTTACGTCGTCCACCAGAGAAGTTACAAGCGTGAAATCTTCCACGTTACCTTTCTCAAGGAGCGCGGCGGCATAGATCTGATACACCTCTTTTGTTTCCTCTTCCCATTCCCGATATGCTGAGAATCCATCTTCTACAGCTTTCTGCTTAGTTCCTTTTCCTACAGATATACTTTTTGCGGAATACCAGCTATCCGGAATCATCTTCACTTCACCAGAAAACGCATTTTGAATCAGTTTTCCGTGTCTTTCGATGCGATATTTGCATATTTTTCTTCTTTCGATGCTTTCCGCGAGGTGCTGGTACTCATGGAGCCGCTTATATCCCTTCAATCCGAGAAAATCGAAATAGTCCGCGAGCTGATCGTGCATCATGATAGCCGCGATGAAGCGGCTGTTGATTTCCGAAAAGATAGCATCCGCATCTGTTACGTCTGTTTTGCTTCGGAAAGTAATCATGATTCGTCACCCCCTACGCAACTTTTTTGATGATGAGGTTCGCGTCTTTCACCAGGACTTCGGTTGTAGAAATATTTCCGACTGATACAGTAAGGCTCGTTCCTGCCGGTACAGGGATCAGCGTATCCGCGCTCACATTCTGATAAGTGTTCGCCGTAACTACGGTATAGTCCATCTCTGTTCCTCCAACTGCTTCTCCGTTCAGTTTCAACGTAAGCACGGTCGCGCCCGCTGCCGCCGCTGTTACATTTCCGTTGAACTGTAATTCCACCGCGATAGGAAGGTTCGTCCGGTTCGTGATTGTGAAAATTCCGCTTCCCTCGATGTGGTTCAGCCATCCGCTGGAGCATCCACAACGACGGGATTTTACGCGTGTATTGTTGAACACAACATTCTGTCCTGCTGCTACTGTCTGTTCTGCTTTTGCAATTACATTTAACATAATTTCTCTCCTTCTCTTAACAAAACAGGGGCAAGCTCCACGCCTACCCCTGCAATTTTGCACAACTACTGTTTCGTAGATTTGGAATCTTCCAACATGCTGATTATTTTATTTTGGTTTTCGATGATCCGGTCAAGGTACTTTCTGTCCTGTTCCTGCAGGTGCTTTGCGATATCTGCATTGCTTGCCTGTGACAGGTCGCTCTGATAGTTCATCGCCTGCAGGAATACACCGAACAGGTTCAGAAGATCGAGTGCAGACAGCTCGCTTGTGTTCATCAAAGTACGTTACCGCCATTTCCGCAACATCCGCCGTATCCGGTCATGTTGTACGCGAAATACGGGGAGCATGTAAGATAAGCCGGTGTAGGTGTCGGACGTACCGCATCAATGATTGTACGGGTCTGCGAAACCTGTGAAATCTGATTGTACGCATTCTGCAGATCGCGGTCACGGTCTGACAGCTTATCCCTGAGTGCCTGGATGGTGTTTTCCTGCATCATCTGTCTGGTTGCGTTTCCGTCGGCCAGAATGCTCTCTTTGATGTCACAGCAGCACTGTGCCATCTGAGCCTGCATATTCTGTGCCATGAGCGCCGCATCATACCGGCTCTGCAGGATTTCTTTCTGCGTTTCACAGCAACAATTCTGCTGTGCCGCCTGTACCTGCTGTAATCCGAGCTGATTGGTATACCGGTTTTCCAGAACGTCTCTCTGTGTCTGGCAAGCGGTATTGGAAACGTTCTGATTGGTGTTGAAAATATCACGTTTCACAAATTCATCTGAAATGAAATTATCCTGCACGCCGGTTTCAACGCCGCCGCGGTTCCATCCGCCCATCATCGGGAACAGAAATGCCAGCAAAATAATCCAGATCCACCAACAACCACCGCCCCAGTCGTCGTCATTGTTTCTCGTTACGGCTGCTACATCAGCCGCGCTAAGTCCCATTGTTCCATCTGTCATGGTTCTTTCTCCTTATCCTTCTATTTATTAAGGCTGTGCACCGCCCTAATATCTTATTTCATCAGCCCGGAGAACTGCCCCGGATCCATCCCGTTCTGTCTGCACATGTCCTCGAATACCTGCTTTGGGTTCTTACCTCTGCACATATCCATAGCTTTCTTGACGTTCGGGTTAGTCTGCGCCATCTGTTCTACTGCGGCCTGCGGGTTGCCCGCCTGTTTGAGCTTATTGACCATCTGCATAGCCTGCATCATCGCGCCCATCGGGTTGTTACCGCCGCCCATATTGCCTATCATGCTCATTAATGGATTCATACGGATTCCTCCTTATTCTCCGGCTTTTCGCCTAATCGCGTCAGCAGAGCGTCAAATTCCTGCCGCGTAACGTATTCTTGTCTTTCTTCTTTCGGCTGGCTCTGCACCGGGTTTAGGGCTTCTGGCGAGATCTCGGCGAACTGAAACACCTTAAAAGTCGCGCTTCCCATGCCATCCACAGACTTGACGTAGAATACAGGGCTGTTGTTGTCCATCATCCACGCCGTATGCCCAGGCTGGACAATCTGGTTTCTTGCTCCCTCAATTCCAGCAACCTGTATCCAGTTTACGTTACTGGTCGGTGCCTGCGGCTGTTGCTGGTTCTGCGGTGCATACATGCTCATCTGCTGGTTTCTCGCCTGTTCCAACTGATTAATTCTCTGCTGCAGCATTGCCTGTTCATTCGCAAATGCCTGCGGGTCAATATACGGATACATATTCATTCCTCCGTTCTCTTTCTACCCCTATTTTAGGCGCAAAAAAAGGACTCTGACAGTTCGTCAAAGTCCCATGAAATACTCAAAAAAGTATCAATCAACATACTTTAATGATTTTCGTGTTTACGTTTCTACTGATCCGTTTTGCCGTAGAAACAGAAATGTTCATTAGTTCCGCACACTTTTCAAGCGGAATATTCCTACTCCGATAGTCAAAAAGTGTACGTTCATCCCGCGTAAAGTTACAATACGCGCGGAAATATTCCAGCTCCGGTACTGTGAATTCATACACTTTCAAGATAAGCCCTCTTAATTTTTCTTGTCGGTCATCGCATTTACAAGTTCTTCCCTCGTTTTTTTCAAACCCTCGATGTTATTCCCTGTAATTTTGTTTTCGATCAAATTAAACATGCTCCTCATTATCAGGTTCATATCATCTCGTTGGGTGTGGATAGAGGTATAATCTTTCTCAAGTTTTGACTTGATATCCTTGATATCCTCCTCCATCGTTTGCATTCTCTTTTCCAGATCCCTCTCTGGCTTTTTGAATTTCTTCCATGCTCCGGTCAGAACCACAATCGCGCCACCTACTGTAGTTATCCAGCCGCAGAGAATCATGATCTGATTAATCGTTTCAATCATCTGCTTTTTCCTTTTTGCGTTTTTGGTATCGCCGTGCATCCGCTGCGGCTCTTGCTGCATGTTTCCGGTTCCAGTTTGCTATCTTTAGCCGCTCGTCATACGGCCGCAGGTTATTGTCTTTGCAGAAATTACGATATGCTTTATTTTGCTTACTAAGCAAATTAGCTTTTTGCTCTACTCTACTTTGCAATTTGCTTTTCGTCTCATTATCGCTTGTGTTGTCTATAGCATATTGCAATGTCTGAATTTGCCTTTTGCTATTTCGTATTCTGCGTTCTAACAATCTTTGCCGCTTCTGTGCTTCTTCCACCTTACGATTATCCGCGTATGAGATATTCTTAATATCGAATGGATTGTTCTTTCCGTCACCAGATCCGAAACTATGACGGCAATTCCAGCCGCCCAGTCCCTCGCCGGTACCGTATCCGGTCACCTCGTAAAAATTCGGGTATCTCTTGTCTTTTCCGGTGCGGGAATAGAATCGTCCTTGCCACCACAGATGATTCCCTGGGTTCTGCCCGCCGTCTCCCGTTCGTGCGCCTACATGTGCTGAAACAAGAATAATGTCCCAATCCATTTCTTCCATTCGCGCTTCTGATACGTCGCACGCCGCCTGCGCTATGCCGGTGCGGACGATGGTCATGGTCGCAGATTCAAGGCTCTGACGGTATCCGGTCGGGTACTTGACTGTCAGCCCCTGCTCCGACACTTTTTCGATCAGATCCGCCACCACAGCGCCGTAAGACTCGCCGCCGCTCAGCACACGGTGGTATGCGCTGTCCAGCTCATTGAGAAATAGTCTTTGTGATTCCTCGGCGGTTGTCCGGGCAAAATTCCGCCACGTTCCGGCCGTTGCCTTATAATCTCTTTCAAGCACTCGCATAAGCGTTGGAGAGAGCAAAAGCGGCGTAGGAACCAGCCCAGCCGCCGTATATACCGCGTCGTCCCACTTGAGCGTCTGTATTCCCGCATCAATGCAGGCTGATTTGATCTCTGATAGCTGCTGATTGGTCGCCTTTGCTATCTCTTTCTGTATATCTTCCAGTAGATAGCCTGCTTCCTGCAGTGCTTCAATTCTCCACTTATCCGCCGCCGTCAGCATGTAATTCTCGCCGCGTTCCATACGGGTCAGAATCGCCTTGACGATCTTCCGCATGATCCGGTTGTGTAAGTCCTCTGTGATGGCTTCTGCGCCCTCTGCCGCGTGCTGCAGATACTCCGGGGTAAGCATGTCTTATTCCTCTTTCTGCGCCTGCTTGATGATCTGGTTCGCTCCGGTGCTTGCAAGGCCGCTGACGATGCCGACAGCTACCGCATTAAGCACGTCATGCGCCGGAAAGTCCGGGATTGTGTACATGCCGACCACACCGAGTACCGCGCCTGCAAAGCCAACTGCGCATGGAATCCATTTGTTGTTGATCTCAGTTGCTTTCATGACCATTCCGATCAGATAGCAGACTACGGTAATGCAGACTACGGTTGCTACTCCACTCATATCCATGTTGTCATTCCTCCTTATATTTGCTGTCAAAAAGCTCATCCTCTTTCGGGGTGGCTTCTTCGACCATTGCCTTAGCGTCTTCTTCCGAGAATCCCTCGAATTTGACGAAATACATCCACGCCGGAACCTTACCGGCGGTAACGTAACTCCACCAGCGTGCGCGGTCCTCCTCGCGGTTATACGTGATGTCTCCGAAGTCATAGGTTACTTCGTATTCCCCTGCCGGACTCTCCCCGTACAGATCCGCATATACGCTCAACGCATAATAGACGGCATCCATGCACTTCTCGATCTGGTCTCGAACATCTTTGATGTACTGGATCGTCCGCCGGTCATCGGATTCTACCTGTGTTGCCGTTACCATTCCAGTCTTCTGGTCGAACACAAAATAGCCATTCGAAAAGCCCGCCTTATAGCCGATCTGCGACAATAGCGCATTGATTCCCTTAACCCTCACTTCTGTGTTGAGCGTCGGGTTGATTTCCTGGTAGAAAGAATCCGGTCCTTCGCCGTAGACGTTTCGTACGTACTTCGGCAAGTTCGACGTTGCGGCAGCTCCCGGGTTCACCTTATTAACCGGCGTGCCAGCCGGAGACAATAACCGGTCATCTGCCAGAACGATTCGTTCACTGTCTTTGATTTCTCCGGTCATGCGTGAGTACGCGATATCAAGGTCCTTCAGCTCTTCCAGCGCTTCGGCATACACCGGCAGGCCGAGCGGCGTGTACTTATCTACGTTGTTCGCCTGTGGTGTCACGAATATGCCGAACATCGGGCCGTCCAGGCTTTCTCCGTTCGCTTTCAGAATCGGCGGTGAGTCTGCCATAAGCTCAGACCATTTCGTATCTTTCAGCGCCACCGGATCGCCGAGCGAATCCGGAGATTTTGACCTATACGCCCGATTAGAAATATAGTAAGGTCGCACTGTATCCTCGCCCTGCTTCTCTTCTTCGAATCGGTGGTATTCCAGCCGCGTGTAGTACCATTTTCCTTCTGTGTATGTATCCTTGAATATCATTCCGGTGATATTCTGGTTATCATAATCAGTCAAAAGAACCTCATCCGGCGTGAAAACATCCAGCGTCTTCCCGTTCGGCTTGATGACCACCGTGCCATACGCGCAGCCATATTCTACCCATTTCCGGATATTGAAAAACACCGCATCCGTCTGTTGCTGCAACCATTCCGCCCGCGCTGATCCCTCAATCGTAATCTTAATCGCTAATGTCGCAAGTCGCGCCGTTTCGGAGCTTAGCGATTTTGCGAAATTGATTGTTCGGATGCCATTCTCAATGTCTTTCCAATATGGTGTCCCTGCGTAAACATCAGCACATTTTCTAATGACCGTTTCCATCACCGGGGATTCTATCACGTCAACGTCAAATGCCTGTTCCGCTTCGCTTTTAAAAAACATGCTCAGCCACCTCTTAATAGTTTTTATCAGTCCCATTCCTAGCCCTCTGTTACTTTTCTGCCGCACATCGGGCAGTAATTGACGTTATGCGGCGTTCCCTCGATGCTACCCGCCGCCCGTGTCTCAACCATCGTCTTACGGATCAGCTTGCACTGATAGACGTACCGTGCACGCTGATCGAATCTTTCTAAGGTCTTCCAGTTTTTCAGTTCGTCACAAAATTCGCACATTATGCACTATACCCCCTGCGCATTGATATTGGAGAGGTAGCATACCTGAGAGAATCTATCCAATGGTCATCACCATCTGGATAGTCTGCTATCACTTCTCCATTTGCATCAATTTCATGCTCGTACTTGATGATTTCTTTGTATGCTCGTGGTGTGCGCGCCGGATCAATAACAAGCGTTCTACACTGGAGCCATTCAAAAGTATATTTTCGGCTGCCCGGAGTAACAAGCGCTCTTCTGGCCGGAAGCCCTGCGTCTCGGAAGTCTACTATGCTTTCTTCCTCGTCTACACCGCAGTAGATAGAATAATCATCATAGTTCTTATCCTTGATCTGCTGCGCCATGATGGAGTTTCTGATCTTGCATCCGCCCAGCTCATCCAGTAGATACACCTTTTCTTGATTAGGCACATATGCTGCCCGAAGAAACGCTTTCGGGTCTGGATACCATCCCCAGTCTTGCCCCTGGTAGATGGACTGGAATTTCCGTATCTCCTCATCTGTGATAGTTCTAATCTCCAAAAGTTCAAATACATTTGTTCCAAGTCCGACCGGAATGCCAAGATATTCATGCTTATACGCGCGCTCATTGGTCTTTTTGAGGTGTTCTGCATCGTCAATAAACTGTTGCCCCAGCCATTCCACAGGAACGCTCGTATAGTCGCTCTTGTGCCTGTAACTGTCCTCTCGTGGCTCTTCAACGTATACATTTGCCCAGTTATTCCGGCTGATCGGCGGGTTGAATGTCTTGAATACAACGAACTTATCACCACCACGCAGTACGGACTGCTGTACAGTTCGGATTTCTTCGATTCCAGCGAACTCGTCAAGCTCCTCGAACCACAAATATTTAAACCACCCGCGGCTTGCCTTGATCGACTTCGTTTTCTTCGCCTTGTCCAGTCCACGAAATATAATCTTCTGTCCTGTCGGCTTATAAGTGTACTGCATAGGACTTACACTCGCAGACCAGAGATCATTTGCACCGAGAGCATCAATTCCCCATGCAATCTGCTCAAATACCGACTCTCGCAGTGTATTTCCAACTTTTCGGAATATTACAGCGTTTGTGTGTTCTCCTTTTTCCGCATCCATCATCATCCCAAGCGGAATCTCAACACCTACAAATGATGACTTTGTGGATCCACGCCCGCCGTACAGATCGTAATAGGTGTGGTTTCCGTCCAGAATATCCCAATGCACAGAATAGAATGCAGGCGCTATGATGTCAGTTAGATTTACTGCGTTTACGCTGCTTTCCATTCTTTACCTCCGGGCGCGGAATGTTGTTGATAATCGTGATACCCTCGCCGTTTGCTTTCGTTTTCTCCGTCAGCTCAATTCGTTTCATAAGCTCCCGGCCTGCCGCCATCCTAGTATCAATCGACACTTCAAGTCCAAACTGATCCTTTATTTCACCTCTCATAACCGAAGTGTAAAATTCCTGTATTTCCTTGATAGTTGCGACTTTTTCGCTCTCCACTTGCTCTTCCAGATGGCGTAAATACTCTCTGACATTCGGCTTTTTTAAGTTCTCGCTTGCCATTTGCGGCGCTGTCTTCTCAGAATACCCCGCTTTTCTTGCCGCTTCCGCCTTGTTTCCGCATTCCATCAGCTCATGGCAGAAATCTTTTTGTTTTTTCGTTACGCTCATCTAATCACCTCTGTCTATTGCCATTCTTGCAGTGCCCTCCACATATCTACCAGACAGTTCAGCAAGTCAAGCTGTGATGCTGTCCTGATGATCTGATAGTCCATTTGTTTCCACACGCCAGCTTTCCCGAGAAAATCAACAGGGGTTGAGAGTATATACATGGTTATCATTCTCTGTTGCTCCTTCGAATAGAACTGTGTTGTCCCTATCTTCACGATTTGCCCATTCTTCACCAGCGCGCGTTGCAATTTTTTAATGATCGCGTTTAGGTTTGCCATAATATCCTCCCCGTCCTACCGATCAGTCTTTCTTTACCCAGCTCTTTGTTTTTCCGTCCCACCGAAAGCCTTTTTCTTTCAGTGTTCCGCGTAAGTTGTAAGTTTGCCCGGATACGCTGCTTACCTTGTCCCAATTGATTCCATAGCTCTCAACCCCTCGAGAATCATGCCAGCTCACAATACCGTGCTTAATCTTATATGTTACGTCCCTGGTGTTTGCTTTCGGGTTGCTATTATCAAACGTTCCATAGGCTTTTACGATCTCAATTCCGCCTTTTTCGTTCTTTTTCTCCACAGCTTCAAAGACGTCATCTCCATAATGTGCGCCGTAGATTGAATTTCTGCGGTAATAGGTCGTGATCGTCTGCTCTTTTGCTTTCGGGTCCAACGCGGATTGGCTTTTTCTGCCTATACCGCTTGCCCCCCTCGTCCGCCCATCTAGGTTCCCTCCTTCTTGTATCTCTCCTGGAATGCTGCGACCTTTTCCACGTCTCCTTCCAGCTCTTCCGGAACATTTCCGAAGAAGATCACGCGCTCCGGCGATAACCGTTTCATCATCTCTTCATATCCCCGCAGAAACGCCGCCTTTTTAGTCTTACTGTTCTGTGTTCCTACGCTTGATACCGCAACCACGCTTCCTACCGGTTCGCCGTCAAAGCACCACTCGAACGAGCTTTCATCGCTCCATGCGATCGTAGGTATTACACGCAGTCCATTCATCTGCATATATGCCGCGCACCAGTGTTTTCTGTAATGGTTGTAAATCTGCATGGCTTTCGGAAAGTCCATGTACATGCTGAAATCCGGTGAAAGCACGTAGTCATAGTCTCTCAGTACCTCAATATACCTGTCCGGGTTGTTCCATACCCGTTCGAACTGGTAGTCATCCAGGAAGAAATGAACGCCTTTCCCTGCTCTTTTTGCTGTGCTGGCCGCGTAATTAAATCCGATCCACTCACACGGCTTGTACTCTTCCGGCATAATCTCTGGAATCCCATACGCTCCAACGCCGGAAAACATCATCTTTTCAAGATTTTCGTAAGTCTTTTTTGTAGGTATAAAAATCACCCCCATACTATAGCAATTCCATAAATTACTGCAACTCTTGACTAAAGTGATATGCTTAAGCTAAGAGGTGATAGATATGTTACACAACGAAACCAGAAATCTTTTAATTCAAGCTTATAACAAAACACACAACGCAAAAGAAGTAGCAGAATGTTTTTCTGTTGATGTCAGTACCGTATACCGTCTGGTTGAACAAATGAAACGGGAAGGTTCTGTTTCTGTCAAGACAAGTCTCAGGGGGCGTAAAGCTTCTCTCAAAGAGGCTGACCTGCAAAAAATACAAGAACTTGTACAACAAAAACCCGATATTACACTCCAGGAAATTATAGATACCCTTCAGCTAAAAATCTGCATCGAAACTGTCAGAAAAGCATTAATAAAACTGGGATATTCTTATAAAAAGAAATCCCTTCATGCCTCCGAACAGGAGCGTCCCCGATGTACAGGAGAAACGCCGCTCATGGAACGGGACTATGTCTGGCATAAATGCTGAACACTTGGTATTTCTTGATGAAAGCGGTATTAATACAAATCTCACAAGACTCTATGCACATGCATTGCACTGGAAACGGGCGGTTGACGCTGCACCATTAAATACACCAACAGCAACAACTGTCCTTTCATCTATCCGTCTGGATGGTACAACTATATTTACCACCTATCAGGGTGGCACAACAGCAGCGCGATTCCGTGAATACATAGAAAATCAGCTAGTTCCAAGTCTCAAAAAGGAAGACCTTGTAGTTATGGATAATATGCGTTCCCATCATGCCAAAACAGTGACAGAATATCTGGATAAAGCAGGAATTCACTATGCTTATCTACCACCGTACAGTCCAGACCTGAACCCAATAGAGAAAATGTGGTCAAAAATGAAAGCGATTCTTAGAAAACAAAAAGTACGTGTCGCTTCTGAGCTGCCTGAAGCTTTAAAAAAAGCTCTGGAAATGATAAGGCATACGGATTGTGAGGGGTGGTTCCATGCGTGTGGATATATGCGCTAATTTATGGAATTGCTATAATACGCTTCTATTCTCAGTGTACTGGTATGGGGGCTTTTCGTTGTACCCTTTTTGTTACTCTTCTGGATATGTTTCTGTTTTTTCTTCTCCTTCCAGTCTTAAAACCACCTTATAATCTTTCTCAATAATTACGTTTTCATCAACCATGCTTACGATCAGATCATTGTCTCTGTCCAGTATCTGGATTTCTGCAACATTTTTGTTTCCAATTTTCATCATAACTCCTTCCCGTGCAGAAGCAGCAATCTATACAGCTCCTCGATTGTCTTCCGCCTGTACCCCTGGAAATCTTTCCGCTGCATTGGGATGTACTGCACCTGGCTGATCCGGTCATACCCAATTCCAAGCGTCAGATTCGCAAACAGGGCGCTCGATATCTCCGGGCAAGTCTTCTGTGCAGCCTGCAAGATAAGATTCTGGTCGTAGTCGTGCGCGTTTCTGCAATATGATACGATCTTATCCCCAAGTTCTTTCGAAATCCCGTAATCTTTCAAAAATGTGCTCCGAATACTCATGGTGCAGCTCCTTTCTGCGTTACGCTTCTTTTACTTCATCTCTTAACTGGCAGAATTTGTAAGTGACGCAATACTCTCCCACACTGAATACCGCAATATGTGTAGAGATATCAACCAAAGTTGCATCGCTCCACTGATACGAATTTACGTTGCCATCCGCGATTGACGGTCGGCGGATCTTATACCTGTTCCCTATCACAAGTTCTTCTTTAGTCATTTTGATTTTTTCTCTCCTTCTTCATCCAGGTTCATGATGTCTAAAATTTCTTTCATGCATTTCTGGCATAAGTCAAAAAAGTCCGTGTCATAATAATTTCCGTCCTTTGTGTTACATCGAAATGTTATTTTAGTCGCCTTTAATCCATCGTATTTATTTTCTGCTGCATACGACTCGTATAGCTTGCCGCATCGGTCACATTTGTATGCTCTACTCATCCTTTTCACCTCTTTCTACTTCCTTGAAAACCAGATCAACAGCTCCACCCGCCACTTTTTCAAGTGCTTTTTGTGTCATCGGTATTCCTTTTTCCAAGAATCCTGTTACAAGTTCAGCTGCCTGTTCTTCCAGTCTCTCATACCGGGCCAACTTTCCGGCTACTTCGTTCAGTACCGGGCATTCATCTGACGCGCAGTGTTCCCCGTCATACGGGCAACTGATACCGCACAGCTTAATGTATGCGGTACCATCAAAAGAATCTTCGGTAAGTCTTTTTGTTCTTCCAATCTTCACTCCTCCGGCATATCCATATACCACATTTTTTCGATTTCTTCCGCCAGCAAAAGAGCAATGCTTTGCGTTTGTCCATCATGCACCGGCCCACGCAAAATCTCTACTGCTTTGCACTGTGCACTCTGTTTTGCGATCAGATGCAGCACTTCCATCGCTCTTTCCTCTGTTTTGTAAGTTCCAAGCTGTTCGAATTGGTCTGCGCAGATTTTAAAACAACCTCCAACCGTCTCAGCCACATAAAGAACTCTGCAAGTATCAATATTGAAGATTGCTTTCTTGTCCTGTCTTCTAATCAGCATCTTCTTCCTCCTCTTCTGCTGGCATTTGATACACATATTCCTGTGCAAGCGCTTGATACACGGTTACACGGAGTCCGCCGATCCCTCTACCCGCGTAAATGATTTCATCTGCTTTGCAGCATCCAATTTGCTCAGCAATTTCATCAAGAACCTTTTCTGCTTTCTTTTTTGTTTTATAGACTCCTACTACACCTGCTCTTGTCTCGATACCATACCGGCCGTCCGGTCCGCAGAACATACGGAAATGATTTCCGTATGTATCTACCACAAGATCTTTGTTTTGACTCTTAATTATCATTTCTTCTCCTTTTTCCTCACGCAAATCTCAACTGTTCCTGGCTGTCGTCGATATTCAGATTCGGCACCCGTTCCCCTACTTTCAGATATGGGCAGTTGGCTTCTACCAGTTTCTGCGCCATGATCGGCACCACGCTGTTCCCGATCCGTGCAACCTGCTTTGACTTTGGGTACGGTTTCCAGTTGTAATCTCTATCTATGATGTAATCTTTCGGAAATCCTTGCGCCAATTTCAACTCCTCCGGCTGCAACATTCTCAGATAGATGTCCAGCAGCGCATATTCGCTTCCAAGAATCGTAATTAACGCAAATCTGTCTTTCGTTACTATCGTGTGTAATGGCTCACTTGTTGTCTGCCCTGTACCACAACCATAATACTCCATAATGAATTGTGATACCCACGTAGCTTTCTGTGCTGTTTCCGGTTTAATTCCAGCTTCTTTCAGCTCTTCCCATTTCACCGCAAGCACCGAAACTTGTCCAAAATGTCCAGGACTTGTTGTAATCGTATGCAGTGGTTCACTCATTGGTTGCCCAATTCCCGATTTATAGAATTTTTCAAGAAACATAGCTACCAAACCGTACCGATTGCTTGTGTCGATCGTTTGCAATGGATCTGCAACATTCTGCCCTCTTACTTCATTCGTTGCAGTTTCCGAATGATACTGGATAATATATGGTGTTACCATCCCAAAACCATGCTTTCCTGTAATTGTTGGCATCGGTTCGTGGATATCCTGTCCGCGGAAATTATCGCCGCCATGGTTCACCTGCACAATAAACGGCTCGGGGTTATTAAAAACAAACTTTTCCAACCCTCTTGCTGTGCGATTCATAGTATTTTTTGCAAGCGGCTTTGCCCGTCCAAAGATTGACTGTCCTATATCACAAAAATTCAAAACAGATGCCACAGACACCCACTTTTGCTTTCCATTTGTTCCATCCTTACTGTGTGTAGGCTCTGGCCACTGGATCGCCTTTCCATCCCGCCGGAACACCGCATACCATCGTTTCCGCGTGGTCGGTGCCCCGTAATCGGCAGCTACCAGCTCCCGGCAGTCAAATATGTATCCAAGGCTTTTCATCGACCGGATGAATTTCTGATAATCTTCACCCTTTTTCTCTGGGATCGGATATCCCTTTTCATCCAGCGGCCCCCACTGCTGTATTTCTTCCACATTTTCCATCAGAATCACATCCGGCAGAATCTCTTTCGCATGCTTATACACCGCCCACGGAAGGATCCGCAGACCGCGCTCCCGTGGTTTACCGCCCTTTGCTTTGCTATGGCTTGTGCAGTCCGGACTAGCCCACATCAACGCTACTTGCCGATCCTTGACGTATTTCCGCAAGTTGACCTTGAAGATATCCTCCGTCAGATGCAGTGTGTTCGGGTGGTTGGTTTTGTGCATCAGGATGGCGTCCGGGTCGTGGTTGATCGCTATATCTACCGGTCTCCCCAGTGCCATCTCAATGCCAACGGAGGCACCGCCTCCGCCAGCAAAGCAATCAATAATCAGATCCTTCTGGTTCATAATATTTTACTCCATCTTATCTTTTTTTCCGCCGGTAACTTACCAGGTTTTTTCCGCGAACCAGTCCATGCTTCTCCGCCCGCGATTCCATCGCAATTAAAGTTGCTTGCCAGCAAACTTATCCCTGTTTCTGATTTTAAAGTGTAAGTGATAATCTTTTTATAGCCCATATTTTTAGCAATTCTGCAGCAGGCTCCATAAAGCATACTACATGCATTTTTTGTTCCATCTGTGCACAGTCGATTAATTTCACATGTTAGGCCATCATCAAGATAACGGCTGACGGGTCTTCCACATACCGCACAGCCAATCAATAGTTCCCCATCATACAGGCCAATGCAAAACTTACATCCAACTGTGGCTCTGTGATGCCGATGATGTTGATTGATATATTCACTTGCTTTTTTAAATGTAATTGGTCTTATTTCCATTTTCGCTAAGAAGCCCGGTATACCCTTGCCCCGGCCGGAGGCTGGCTCCTTTCTGTGTTTGTTATTTCTTGTGTTTTTTCTCCCACTCTTTCAGAAATTCCATCTGTTCTTCATCTTCTTTCGGGTCTTTCTCCCGATTCGGCGGGTCAAGCATCAGTTTTGCTGACGCGAGAATCACCGCGCAGAACAGAATAATTCCGATGATTTCCATTCTCTTTCCCTTCCTTTCCGAGAATCTGTTTTCTCGTTCTATCCCAATCTTTCAGAAGAGCATCCGGAAAGTTGTTTTTCTCGTATTTCATTTCTTTCATTCTTCCGCCCCTCCAAACCCAAACTCTTTTGCGATGTCCATATCCTCAAATTCCAGCGTCGCGCCGGTCTTTTCGTGCAGTTCCTCATACATCTTTGCCAGACCTACACTGTTCATTTTCCGTACTGCCGCCGTGTAGTTGTCCATATACCGGTCAAGAGCCTTTTTATAGCCCCAGGTCTCGTAGATCGCAAGCGCTGAGCATACCACGTTCGCCGCACTGATGCAGTCCTCTGCTTTCAGCAGCTTTTCCTGTGCTTCTTTCTGGTAGGCTTCGGACAGGCTTTTCTGCATCCTGTCCACCCACTTCCGCAGGATTTCCAGCTTAACTCCGGTGATCCCGCTTACTTCTGCGGCTGTCATCGCTTCCGGGCTTAACCGCGTTGACGGCTTTTTCTTTAATTTGTTGCTCATAGACACCTCCCCTATTTTTTAGCGTTTCATCATCTGGTAGAAGCAAAACGCTACTGTAGCGCAGATAATTGCTGTTTTGATTACAGATACCATCCTTAACCTCCTATCAATGACTGCTCCAGCGCCGCGAAATCATACTCCCGCTGCTGAAAATTGTTAAATTTGTTCTCTTTCTGCTGCTTTGTTGGCTCTCTTTTCCCCGGCTCATAATTTTCGTCGAGATAATCCACGTAACCAGAATTGAAAAAGGTACTGCCGTACTGCGGCTTTCTCCAGTCTTCTTTTTCCAGTTCCGTCTTATACCGCTGAATCGCTCTCTCAAGCTCTTCCTGCCCGATTTTGAGCAGTTTTTTCTTCGCTGTATCACTTACCTGCCCCTTGCCTTTTTTGTTCGGATACAGGCTCCACAGACGTTCAAAAAGAATCTTCGCTTCTTTGGTTTCCTCCGCCTTTTTCGACGGCTTCGGTTCTTCCTGCTCCTCTTTTTTTTCTTCTACCGGCGGCGGTGTTTCCTGTTCCACAGCTTCTATTTTTGTCTGTTCCCTGTACCGCGCCTGCCGTTTTCGGTTGTTCTCCCTGATCTGCTCCAACGCGGCTACGTTCTGATGCTCTTCCCATCCCGGGATCAGAAGCGTGTTTTCCTCGCTCCGGCTGATCATTCCCATACTTTCCAGTGCTTTCATGGCTACCAGAATAGTGCTTTCCGGAAATCCAAGCTCATTTGCGAGCATTGCCGGTGTGTACGGGATGTTTTCAGTGAGGAAAATATATCCGTTTGAGTTACACCGCCCAGCCAGTGTCAGCAGCATGACCCAGATAAGAACGATGTTGTTCCCCTCCGGCAAGCCACGCAGATACTTGATCTTCCGATTGTCAAACATGTCTATCGACATCTTAACCCACTTAACCTCGCCCATCGTCCGCACCTTCTTTCAGACTCATTCCCGCTTCGTATTCGCGGAATATTGTTATCCAGTCGTCAAGCTCCATCGTGACCAGGATCTTATGATTGTTTTTCTTATGGAATACCACCGGCAAAACGTCTTTTTTGCTTTCTTTTGCGTCTCGCTTCGCCTGATCAATCCAATCATAGAGCTGCATTCGCTCTTGATGTTTCGCTTCTACGTGGATTCCAGGGAGACCTACAACATCGGATGCGTCACCGGTGTTTCCGCAGTATTGCGCGGTCCTGCGGGACTCCGTGTAGCCATACTCCCGGAACTTTCTGGAAAGCTCCAGCTCGAAGCGCTTACCCTTCTGTTTGCTGTTAATCGGCATTTCTGCCCCTTTCCGGCGGCTCCAGCCAGCCGCCTTTTTGTGACGTATAAAATTTTGAACCGCACTGAGATACTCTGTTGACAGTTCCGTGCTGGACTCTATGATTTCCCATCCGGGTTATCATCTACAACAATTCCGTAGACATGATACATTTTTTCAAAACTCGGCATTCCGCGTTGATGCGCGATCGTGTGGTGTGTCCTGCACAGGCAGATTTTCCGGTATCCCGAATCATCCACCCGCCGCCGGTCATTTCCCATGCCGATTGTATCAACATGGTGTATTTCACCGTCTTTCCCACACACCGCGCATTTCTTGTGCTTGATACACGCGTACAGGTACTTCCCGACATCATCCGCGCGTTCTATTCCGCTGTCTGAGAGCTGTATTCCCTCTTCCAGCACGAATTCCATCAGAAACATGATGAAATCCCGCGCCGTCCCCATTGAACAGTCCGAAAGCGAGAAATACGGCTCTCCTGTCTCAATCATGTAGTTGCATTTCATAATCTCTTTCATCTCCTCCGGGAGATAGCCCAACTCAATAGCTATATCCCGGATGGTCGCGTATGCTTTCTTCCGCTGCAGATTGGAGATATGCCGCCCATCGTCAAAACGCATTTCTGTGTTCGTGATGGTTTTGTTCTCGATTTCTTCTTTCAGTCTGTTTTTCGGCAGCCGCACTACAAGCCACGTATCACCGTCTTTTTCTACGGATTTTACGATTTCAGCCAGAGCGTGCATCACTCGCCCCCGAGCTGTTTTTTGAACATGTTAAGAATCTTTCCGGCCTGCATCGCCGTCGGGCGGTTATTCTTAACTTTCTGTCTCTTATACAGCTCATCAAGATTGACATTGTGTTTTTCCGCCAGTTCCCGGATGGTTTTTTCTTGCGCATCCGAGCAAGGTTCTCCGCTGTCAATCGCCCTGTTAGAATCCGGATCAATGCTGTCATCGAGCAGGAACATTCCTGAGAGCGCGTATTTCCGCGCGTAGGACGATGCAGAACCGGTTGTCTGGCTTTCATCCATCTTAGCTTTCGGTGTCGCCGGTTCCCTCGCAAAAGCGCTTGTGCTACGGCTTTCTCCGCTTTCCAGGTCGTACACGGTCACCGTCGCCCGCAGATACACGTTCACTCCTACCGCTACCACTTCGTCGGTGATCTGTACTGACACTAGCAGCTCTTTTTCCATCGGCTTCAACGCTTTCATGATATCCTCGGCACTCCGATATTTGAAATTTCCAAACTCATTAACGTGGTTCTTCGGAACCTTGATCCGTGTCTGGATCTGCATGATTTTCTCATCTATTTTCGCCATATGTAGCTTCCTTTCTATGCTCATGAATCCATCTGTCCATACAGTTTTCTGTGTGGATGCACTCGCCATTGACCTCTACGTAGTCCTCGCCGTAATATCCCGGCTTCGCAGACTCAATGACCCCTCCGCAAAAATCACAGATCAGCACTCTTCTTCCGTTTTCGTCGCTGTCCCACATGGCTGCACCTCCACTTCTCTCAGTCCGAGAATCGCCGCGATTGTATCCACATCTGGAAATTTTTCAGATTCCAGATACCGGCGTACTGCTTCGATGTAACATGTTGCTGCATCTGCCGCGCTTTTTTCTACACTTACATCCAAGCCTACATACTCATACTTTTTCATTCTTCTACCTCCACAAATTCTCCGCTTTTCAGCGTGTAATAGGTGTCTTCTTTGATTTTTTCGCCATCTACGTACTCAGTTTTTACGCATACCGGCACATAGCGTCCTTTTTCTTCATCTTCCACCCATTCCGCAAGCGTGATCCAGCTTCCCTTTTTGGCTTTTGCTTTTGATCCGCTGCCTGCGCACATAATCACAGCGTCTTCTCCGGTGCTGTTGATCTGCGCGTAGTTACCGGACGAGCCGATCTGCGCGGAGTTACCGGACGAGCCGATCTGCGCGGAGTAACCGGACGAGCCGATCTGCGCGGAGTTACCGGACGAGCCGATCTTCGCGGAGTTACCGGACGAGCCGATCTGCGCGGAGTAACCGGACGAGCCGATCTTCGCGTAGTCACCGGACGAGCCGATCTGCGCGTAGTTACCGGACGAGCCGATCTGCGCGTAGTCACCGGACGAATTCGTTCCGTTTGACTCATATTTCGTTTTCTCAAGCGTGAAATTAATGCACGCTTTCAAGAACCCCTTAAATCCAAGCTTTGCACCAATGTGAATCTTATTTGTCGCCCGTTTTTCGCCGTCATTCCATACCGGACCCAATGCTTCTACTTCCGCAAATTCGTAGAAATCTCCATTTTCGTCTACAAGATCATAATGATTCAGCACCTCCCACGGATCCTCGCAGAAATGCATAACGCCTTTATGGCAGCATCCCACACCGTGCTCCTCATATGTCGTGTTTTCCTCGTACTGTTTCCCTCTACAGGAAAAATCTTTCTCGAACCCTTTAAATCCTTTCATTCCCATTGCCTTTTCTCCTTTCATGTGTTATTATAATGTTGTCTTTTTACAGATGCCCTTCGTTTCCCGGAGGGCATTTTTACATTTTCAACCACATCTGGAACACTCTGTCTTTCTTCTTTTCCGCCTTTTCGGCTTCTGTTTTCTTTCTCTTCTCCTCCGCGTCAACCGCCAGAAAAGCAAGATACCCGAGAATCATCAGCGAAAAGCACCAGAAGAACCCGCCCCAATTGATATTGCTGATGGCCACGAGTGCCGTAACCCACAGAATCACTTCGGCTGCCACAATCTTTTTCTTCAATGCTTCGCCCTCCATTTCTCCAGCTCAACGGTATCGAAAACCAGCGGGCTGTTCCTTTTCAGCGGGTTGAGTTTTCGCACAACTCCCGCCGGTGCGGTCTTTTCGGCGCGCTCGAGAACTGCTTCCCCCAAAAACGGGTTCTTCATTTTGAGCAATTCCGATTTCCGCATGTACCGCGCCGGATATGATATCCGGTTTTCTTCTTTTTCTTTGATGCGGACCTCTCGGCCCAGGAACAGAAAAATCATTTTTTCTGCTTCTGCTTTCGTAATTTCTTCCATCCGGGGAACCTCCTTACATCACTAACACGGTCGCCACTACCGCCGCCAATGCTCCGAAAGTCACCAGACAAGCGCTAAACCAAAACGTCGCCCGCTTTCTGGCTTCGTGGATAACATCAACCGCAAACTTCTCCTTTTTCGTCTCTTCCATGTTTCTCCTTAGCTCTGTAATTTCCGCCGATCACATTCCCTTTTTCGTCCAGCCAGTCCCACAAGTAGCGGCCTTTTCCTGAATTTCTCCACTGTCCAAGTCCCCGAAGTTCTCCGTAATTGAACCACTCTGTCACGGCTCCCGCCAGCCCATCGGTTAAGCACTGTACCGTAAACTCGATCCACGCCCCCGCCGGGATGCTCTCGCTGTTTGCTAACGCCACGCGCTCGCCCTGCGGTGTCTGTCCTCTGAGCGGCCGCTCACAGTTTCCGACCTCCCCGTCAAAGTGAATCGGGATCTGCCGCTCCTTCACGAAGATCAGACCGTCAATCTCTTTCTTGTACGCCTTAATCTTCGAGCTTTTCGTGTTCGGAACCTTACGCAGCATTCCCGCCGCATCCTTGAAGAATCCTTTGATCTGGTAGTCCCAATAGATCGGCACTCCCTCTTTGTTTCTCGGAAAGACGGTCATTGCTTTCTCGATGGTCTCTTCCACGCCGACTGCTTCGACCTCTTCCTTCTTGCTCGGCGCGTTCGGTGCCATAGACGCAATATAGGTCTTATGGATCTCCTTATCTGCCGCCGCTGTTCCAAGAATTTCCTCGGTGAATGTTAATCTTACTTTCATTTCCTTCATGTTGTTTCTCCTTTTCGTTTTGAGTTTTGATCCTTTCGTTGCTCCGATACTCTTCTCCACGCCTTCGCGTATCAAATCGCCGCACTTCATTTCTTTGCTCAGAAATTCCTTTCTGTGCTATTCCATTCCCTTGCCGAGCTGCTCGACGCTCTTCCGTTGCTCATCTTGGCTTACACTGCTATTCCTTTGCTCCGACCTGCGATTCCTTTCCGTAGCATTCCGGTTCGTTGGCTCGCTGTACCATGCCCTCGCTAAGCTCTACTGTTCGGCGCCATTCCATGGCTTTTCGTTGCCCAGTTTTTCGTAGATCCTCCTTCGCTTTTCAGCTCATGACGGCGCATCGCTATTCCATAGCCCTTCTACTCAACGTTTTTCCTTGCCATCGCTGATCATGCCCGCGCGTTGCTGCTCCCCTGCGTCGCCAATCTATTCAGTGCTGTTCCTTGGCATCTCTATTCAAAGCTCAGCTTTTTGCTGCCTATCTTTGCCATTCCTTCGCAGTTCCACGCCCCGCTTTTCCTTAGCGTGGCCGTCTCAGCTATGCCATTGCGGCTAGAATTTTGTTGACGAAATATCTCTGCCCTTTCCCTGTTACTTTCGGGGTGCGGCTGATCCGAACATTTCCATTCGGCTGGGTGATCGTGGACTCTTTGATCTCCATAACCTCGAGATCCATGCTCTTCTGAGTCGGCATGTTGTAACTGGCTCCGTCCTTTCGGATCAGATAACCGTTTTCCCGCATCCACTGGAAGAGCCGCTTCTCTCCGATGTCAACCCCGTTCTGCTTAATCAGCTTTGCAAGATCGCCAATCAAGATTGACGTTTTGCTTGCGCTCACTGCGTCCGCGAAAATCTCTTTCGGACGCATCCGTTCAATCGTCCGGTTCTGCTCCTCAATGGTTTTCTGCGCTTCGAGGACTGCCAGAGCCAGAAGTTCCTTTCCCTGCGGTGCTGTCTGCTGATACCCGCCGGTTTTCCGGATCGCTGGGAGAACCTCCGACGTTATCCAGTGCTTGAATCTCTTTGCTTCTTCCATCTTGCTCGAGAGAATCAAGCTATACAGCCCGGATTCGTTAATCAGCGTCACTTCCCGCCGCTGACCTGCCAGAACGATTTGTTCGGTCAGCTTGTCCTCAGCGTCTACGTGATCTCGAATTGCTTTCTGCTGGTTTTGGTATTTCAGCACCTTAGCGATACTGGAGCCAACAAACCACGGTTCTCCGTTTCGCATCTCGATTCGAATGCTCCCGAACTCTGCATTCGTGATAATCATTTCGTTCATGCTTCCACCTTCTTTCTGTGGTCAAGAAAAAGCTATGTTGCTTACCGAGCAACGCTTGCGATGCTCAATATATGTTTTTATATCTTTTTCTTATTCTTATTCTTATTCTAGGGGCGTTACAGTGACGCTACACCTCTGTTAGCGTAACGTTACGATAACGTTACTAAGCAAATTGCAATGTTCCTAGTTGCATTTTGCTGTGCATTAAAATGGTAAAAAATGCACGATTTTTTCTAAAAGCCAGCATAAATTTCTTAATAGTTTTTCTCCGTTAAAGAAAACATTTATTAAAATCGAAATCACGCTGAGGATAATTGCTAATGTCGAATTTTCCAATTTTTTGCTATTTTCCATCGATTCTCCCTCTTTTTTGTGGTATACTCCGCTTGAAAGGAGGTGCGAAAATGGATTTTCATATTCCTAACCTTGCAAACGGAACATTCGTTCCTATGGAAGTTCAGCTAAGAGAAGCCAAGGAAAGAGAACTTCGCAAAAAGCAGCGTCGTCATGATTTTCTTGTAACTCTCTTTAGCGTGGTCGCAAGCGTAATCGCCGGATTGATTACCGACCTTCTTGTTCATTAATTATCTGAAAAGCCAATGAGCAAGAAAACAACCAAATGCTCCGCAGGTTATAGAAAGTGCACTGCAAAGAATCCAAAACGCAACTCTATTTCTCATGGCTGACCTCCTTTCCTGTCTTTGGAGAGGACGTTGGCCATTTTAAATTTTTCCGCATATCCACCTCCTGTTTCAGAATCCGTCCATGATCGCTAACGCGGTCAACGCTGCCGCCGACCAATATAGAATCTTTGGCTCTGTTCTCTTCTCCTTAATTCCGTTCATCGCCGCGAAAAGAAATAAGAATATGTTCAGAGCCAAGATAAACGTTTTCTTCATGGCTTTCTCCTTATGTTTTCTGTAACCGGGCTTTGTCCGCTTCGGCTTTGTCTCGGAACGCTGTAGCGTAAACCAAAACCAGTTTTAGATCATCATGGCTAAGCTCCGTAAGCGCCCTTATTCCATGTTCAAAAAAAGTTGCTTCCTCATCTTCCTCTGGAATTGTTGTGAAATCAGCAAGTCCAGCAAGATAGCCAAGGTCAAAATCGTTCATATAATACAGTTTGGAAATTACATTTAGCATGATTTTCTCTTTGTGCAAATCTTTTTCTTTTCGATGGAGTCTCGGGTCTTTAGTTTTTAAAACCTCTACGGCTTTTTCAAACGGAACCGAAAAATACTCTCGTCCATCTGCGTCATCACATCTGTTCTCTGCAAAGAAATCATGCATCTCTTTTTCAAGAGAAAAAGCATTTTCTAAAGGATCCGTTGAAAAAGTTCTTTTTACTTCGTATGGAATTTCCTGCGATCTTCGTTTTACATTGGATGAAACACCAATTTTCACAAAGTCTCCGCAATCCATCACATAGACTACCTTGTTCAAATTTGCTCCTCCAATTCAATTTAATTGGATTTATCTGGTACAAAAATAAAATCCATCGGAATACCAGATAATTCACTCATTTTTCTAAGCTGAGAAAGAGTAGGTTCTGTTTTTCCTTTCTCCCAATTAAGAACTGTAGAATTGGAAACACCAAACTCTTTTGCCCAAGCTTTCTGGGTATAGCGTGCATTAACGCGAACCGCCTCAAGTGAAATCTTCGGCATATATTTTCCTCCTTCCTGTCTTGTTGGTTATATCATAATCCAATTTGTTTGGATTGTCAACACCAAAATTCAAAATAATTGGATTTAGTATTGAATTTTTTATGAAAGTGATGTATTCTATAGAGGAAGGAGGTGAGAACCCGTTGACAGATGAAGAGCAGAAACAAATTTTTGCGAAAAATCTCAATCGTTACATTGCCTTGTCTCAAAAAATGCAGAAAGATGTTGCTAAAGACCTTGGAGTAAACGTAACAACATTTAATATGTGGTGTACAGGAAAAGCAATGCCTGGTACTGGAAAAATACGAGCGTTGGCTGATTATTTCAGAATAGGAATGACTGATCTTACAGACCTTAAGGAAGAAAAAGAAATTGATGCTGAATACGCCGATGTGGCAATGAAAATAGGACTTAACGATAGCAGATTTAAAAGAATCGTTCTTTATTACGACAAGCTAAGCCCAGAGAAAAAAGATTTGATTTGTGATTTTTTTGAAAAATTCGTTATGTGACACAAAAAGAGCGGGGATCACTCCCCCGCTCTTTCTTCTTTGTATCCTCTTCTGACGAACCAATAGATAAGTTCAATCATCTTTTCACTTTCTATTTGCTCAATCATCCGTTTTATTTCTTTCTTTTTGTCTTCCGGTTGTTCATCTCTCATGATTATGTACCTCCCTGACAGTGCCAATCAAAATAGTGATACCACGATTATAGAACATTCGTTCGATAATGTCAACCGTGCGCCACGTATCTGCCTATTTCGATATACAGAATCTCTAATTTTTCAACTTTTTTCTCCCCCCTTATTGACAGTTTTTAAAAATATGATAAAATTTTCTGTATAACATCTTTATACTTATATTACACCGGATACCGCACAAGATGTTGACGTGATTTCATGTGTGCTTGCTCTTTTGCTTAATAATTTTCGTCAGAATCTTGATACAAAGGGGGAATTTAAGGTGATTACAAAGAAAGAGATGTTAGACACATTTGCGGAAAATCTGGAAAAAGAGCGCATAAAGCTCGGGTATACTCAATGTGAATTCGCGAAAAAGCTGGGGATTTCGGCATCTTCTTACCGGAACATCATTTCCCGCCGCGTGGACACGTTCAGCATCATGCTTGCGCCGAAACTCTATGAGCTGACAGGAAGATTCTTATACGAGATGTTTGGGCAACGCAGTATCGAGATTGAAGTGCTGAATAAATTCCGCAAATTAACAGATCGGCAGAAAGCCTACATAAACGCCAAAATAGAATTCGAGCTTGAGATGAAAGCCAAAGAAGAAGACCCTGCGAACATGTTGGATGTCCTACATCTGACAGGAAACATGGAAGATGGGATGGTTCTGGATTCCGCACATGAAGAGCATGTGTATTGCCCGGAATATATCGAGAAATACGGAGAGCGGCTGCACTGTGGCATCCGGATAACATCGAACCACTTACTTCCCGTATATATCAAGGGCGACATCATCGGAATCTCGAAGCGGCCGCCCAGGGACGGTGATACATGCGTCCTGGTCAATAAAAAGAACGGGCGGGCGTACATCCGTAAATTTATCCAGTCGGAACCGTGCAGAATGGAGCCGATAAACGGGTATGGGGATATCATAACCATAGATACCAACAACCCGGACGAGATGAGGGAATGGGTTAAATTTGGCGTGGTTATCACGGTTCTGCGCAGATAGGGGGAGTCAATATGGCAGAGACAAAATATTGCAAACATTGCGGACAGATTATTGACGCGGATTGTGTCGTGTGTCCGAAGTGTGGAAAGCAGGTTGAGGATCTTAAAACAGATCAACAGAGCGTTATTATCAATAACAACAACAGTAGCAGCGCATCCTCTTCTGCTTCTTCATCAGCAGCTGCGGCGGCGAGTGCAAGCCAAAGAGTATACGTCACAGGAAAACCAAAAAATAAATGGGTTGCTTTCTTCCTGTGTCTTTTTACTTTATGCGGACACAAATTTTACGAAGGAAAATTCGGAATGGGTATCCTGTACCTCTGTACTATGGGTCTTTTCGGAATAGGCTGGATTATCGACCTGTTTGCGATTCTCGGAAAACCGAATCCGTATTATGTATAGATAATAAAAAACGGCCTAACAGACTGTGGCGCAATCTGTTAGGCCTTTCATAAGAGGTTACTCCCCGGAAGGAATAATCTAATGAACATGATTATGTTATCACACTTCCGGCGGCTTCGCAAGTGGAACGGGAAAATTTTCGATTTTTTTCGATTATTTTTTCCCGTCTGTTTGCGGCCGCTTTTTTGCACCCATTTTGCGCCGTCTCTGTGGCTTTTCCAGCCACCAAGCGAAAGGAGCCTATAGATGGCAAAGGCGAAGTATACAAAGCAAAAGAACGGGTATTTTCAAGCCCGTGTGTGGGATGGAAGTTATGTTGATGGGAAAAAGCATTATATCACAATCCGGTCAAAGAAAAGCAGTAAGGACCTGGAAGCAAAAGTGACAGCCTACAACGACAAAATTAAGAACCTTGAAGCCGTCCGAGATAAAAACATCCTGTTTCTGGACTACGCCGGGCGGTGGCTGACAGTTTACAAAGCCGAAGCAACGAACAACACGAAGCGGATGTACCGGAACATCATCGAAAAGCACCTGCGGCAGATGGACGGCGTGCGGCTCTGCGATGTCCTGCCGATCCATTATCAGACGGTGATCAACGACGCGGCCGGAAAGAAACGCATCCAGCAGCAGATTCAGCTTACGTTCTCGCAGATCATGAAAGCCGCGGTGCATGACCGGCTGTATCCCGCCAACCTGCTCGAGGATCTCAAGGACGTGATGAAGCCAATCGACTACAAAGCAGATGAAAAGCGGCCGCTGACCACAAATGAGAAAAAGGCGATGCAAGACGCGGATTTATCCCCATCTGATCGAATTTTTGTGGATATCTTGTACTGTACAGGATTAAGATGTGGAGAAGTGCTCGCCCTTACTCGGTTTGATATTGATTTTTCCGAAAAGATCATCAATGTAAACAAAGCCGTTGAATTTGATGATGCCGGAAAACCGAGCATCAAAGAACCGAAATCAAAGAACGGATTCCGGCAGGTTCCAATTCCTCCGCAGCTCTATACGTCACTGGAAAGCTACGTGCGGTTCTGCATCAAGGGAACGCTTCTGTTTTCCATGCAGGACGGCAAAATGGTATCTAAATCCTCTTACCGCCGGAAGTGGGAAAGAATCATCAAGGAAATGAATAGAGTCGCTGAAAAGCCCGTCTGCGGACTCACAGCCCATATCTTCCGGCATAACTACTGCACGTCGCTGTGCTACCAGATCCCGCGCATCTCGATAAAGAACATCGCGTCGCTCCTGGGGGATGACGAAGCAATGGTTTTGAGGATTTACAATCACATCATGCTGGAAAAAGAGGACACCGCCGGAGCGGTAGAAGCTGCTCTTTCCATGTGATCCGATGTGACACGAAAATGACACATTTACATTCCTTTACATACCCTTACAATCCCTTACTTTGATTTTTCAATAATTTCATTCCGACAACGCAAAAAGGCTGAAAACCCTTGATTTTACTAGGGTTTCCAGCCTTTTCATTTGATGAAGCATCGGGGATTCGAACCCCGGACAACTTGATTAAAAGTCAAGTATCCATACCTCTTATTTTGCCCGCAAATACGCCATTTTCGAGAAAGTTTGTGACACAAAAATGACACATTTGATATTAACACACAGTGGCCAGTGTGTCAAATAAAAAAAGCCGTGTCATTCCGACACGACTATTTTTTTTATTCGTAAAACACGATATCGGCGCCCGCATCGCCCTCATACTCTTCTGCGGCCTCCTCCGCCTCTTCGTAAGTTTTGACTTTTGCGATCGTTTTCCGCGTTTCTTTGTCGACCACGAAAATTTCCATTGGAGTAAACTTCCAAATATCTCCGCCTCCGATCCACTCGCCGTCTTCGTCATATTCGTTTTCCTGGATCGAAAACTCTTCGACCGTGAAGAGGCTTCCGGATGCGCAAACATCCGTTTTGTATTTTTTCAATTCCTTTTCGGCTTCCTCTTTGGTTCCGAATGAAGCAATTTTTTCCGGATCCACATCGTACATCGTGCATCCTTCCTTGATTTCATCCCTTTCTTTCCAGCTGATTTCTGCTGTTGTTTTTACGATTTCAAATTTTTTCATTTTCTTATCTCCTTTTTTCTCTTTACTATTTTTTAAGTCATTGTCGATCAGTTCATTTATATAC
>ERZ1034976.296-NODE-296-length-47107-cov-57.844512_pt1 | contig 47107 bp, 25 predicted proteins | sample MGYA00520623_ERZ1034976 | MGnify/ENA primary metagenome ERZ1034976 (study PRJEB33766, sample SAMN09781774) | gut metagenome | biome: gut microbiome | host: Homo sapiens | place: Madagascar | study: EMG produced TPA metagenomics assembly of the PRJNA485056 data... | reverse complement strand
CGGCTATTGTTGTGGGATGGCTCAGAAATATGCCTAAGGAACTTTGGGATAGAGGGCAGGAGTATAGTGTGACGTATTATGATCTCTTTTACACATTCAAGGAAGTGAGCAATTATAGCAAGCTCGATTCTCTTGGCAGATTTGAGATCAAAGTGCCTCTCATCAACTCTACCGAGGTTTTCATGGACTGGAAACATACTTATATCAACACGGTATTGGAGCCAGGTGAGACCTATTATCTGCTCTATGACTTCAAGTCTGGACATTCCATCTTCATGGGCAAAAAATGCCGCTTGCAAAACGAACTGCTAGCGCATTCTATCCCAAGGATTAACGCAGACTATGCAGGTAAGTCTGAGAATAAGGTTCCAGCCCAGGAGATGATGCAGATTCTTGAATCCGGATATAAGGAGGCTGAAGGGGACTTACGGAAACAGATTGAAAAATCGGCATCTATTTCCAGATGTTATCAGGAGTATGCGGCTCAATACCTTCTCTGCATTTATGCTACGGATATCTTGCAAGGAGCATATCACGTGAAAGACCATGTTTTCCCTCAGGAATATGTGAGCCAAGTGGAAAAAATATGGAAGGAGATTCCGCAGCCTTATACTCAGTTTCGTGACTATAGTATGCTGACTAAAGATCTCATCGACCAGAAAGCAAGATTAAAGTACAGTACACCCATCGGGAAGACTTATAGATTCTTATTCACTAATTATTATCCGGAACTGTTGAGAAAGCACAAGGCTCTGGGGGATATTGCGATAACCGATTCAGAAATTGCTACGGTGGAACAATGGGCTAAGAATCTGGATAGCATGACTATCAAGCAATATCAGACGACAGATGCCAGGGAGCAGGAGAAAATAGAAAATGCTTTTTCCAACTCAGCCCTTGCCAAGCGCGCTACGGCTATCATTGGAAGAGAAGATATTGCCAAGATGCTTAAGGATGAGACTTCTCTCCTCGATGTATATTATGCCCAGCATATAGCTGATAGCATGGGATGCAACCAGCAGCAGAAAGATGTCATCATCTCCAAAGCCTTTCTTGAGATGTTGGAACGACTTGCCATGCCACTCAATAGTTATGGACTTGACCTGGCAGAACACAGCATCAGTTCTGAAGTTATCAGGGAAAAAGTATTGGCAGAACACCGTAAGTACCTGTCTTTGCAGAACAGGGACATTACTGCCAGTATCAAGACAGCTCCGCAGGATATGAGCGATGGTGAGAAACTTCTTCGCCATATATTGGAGCCTTATAAGGGAAAGCTTGTATTGCTGGATGTCTGGGGAACCTGGTGTGCCCCTTGCAAGATGGCTCTTGCCCATTCGAAGGAAGAGTTCGAACGCCTGGCGCCATACGATGTGGTATATCTATACATGGCAAGCAACAGTCCTGAAGAGTCATGGAAAAATATCATCAGACAGAATAATCTGGTTGGCGACAATATCGCCCACTATAACTTGCCAGCGGCTCAGCAGAGTGCCATCGAGAACTATCTCAACATTCGCTCCTTCCCATCCTATCGCCTCTTCGACAAGGAAGGAAATCTGGTAGATGTGAAAGTGGATGCCCGCCAGCTTGACAATCTGGAGAAAATCATCAAGGAACTGAACAGATAGTAAGAATACAGATAAAATCCCCTTCAAGGTATTGGGGACATAGTTGAATACATAATAAATCCCGAAATCGCTTGGCGGTTTCGGGATTTTTGCTTATCTTTGTAGCTGTTTAAAGATTAACAAGTAAACATGAATACAGAGCAACAAAAGATAGAATACAAGAGTCTGCAAAAGATTCGAACTGGAGAGAAAGGATTCAAGGAACTCTCTACTACTTGTGTAGCTTTAGCCAATGCGCAAGGAGGACAGATTATGATTGGCGTGGAGGACAAGACAAAGAAGCCTGCTCCCAATCAGGTTATACCGCAAGAAGAGGCAAATAGTGCCGTTACAAGATTGCGTGGACTCTGTTTCAATGTAGGTCTTGCTGTAGGCGACGTATGTGCTGACGAAACTGGCAGCCAGTACTTTGCCATCACAGTATTCCCTTCACTCCATTCATATGCCACCACTTCTGATGGTAAAATGTACATCCGTGTCGCAGACAAATGCGAGCCTGTGCGTAGTGAGGATATCCAACGTGTAGGAGAAGAGAAAGGAGCTTTTCAATGGGAACTTGTACCAACGCAGTTTGAGTTGGAAGATGAGAATAAGACGAATCTCTCTAAATTCGCTAATGATATACGCCAATCAGATAGAGTGAAGCAGCATATCAAGCAGCTCGACGATACGGAAATTGGCGAACAGTACCACCTTCTTGACGGCAACAAGATGACCAATCTTGGTGTCTTATGGATTGGTACAGCCAAACAGCGTAGCCGCATTTGCTATCCTATCACTGTGCAATATATCGTATATGATGACTTGGAGAACAAGACCAACAAATTGGAATGGCGTGACAACACACGTAATCCGAAAGAACTTTTGGAAGATATTATGGACAAGGCTGTAGAGTTGACCTATAGCTACGAGATGCCTAACGGACTCTTCCGTAAGACTGTACGTTATTATAACGAGAACTTAATCAGAGAGTTGCTTGTTAACAGTTTGGCTCATAGTTCAAGAACCATCTCTAACGACATCACAATCAAGGTATATCCAGGTTATATCAGCATCTCCAATCCTGGTGGTCTCCCTTTGGGTGTAACCAAAGACAACATCCTTCATACCAAGCACAGACGTAATCCGAATATGATTGAGATACTGACTGCACTTGGATTAATGGAAGGCGAGGGATCTGGCTATGACTTGATTTATGAGTTGGATGCCGTTGAAGCAAAGAAACAACCAGAGATAGAATCAACATTCAACACTGTCACGGTATATCAAAGTGCAGAGATTACGGATAAAGAAGTTGTTCGCCTGATGGATTATGTTGACCATAATTATCAGCTTTCCCAAAAGAACAAGATAGCTTTCGGCATCATAGCCAGAGAGAAACGCATTGCGACAACGGACTTGTCTAAGACTCTTCAACTCACTGCGGAAGAACGACTTAGAAGCTATGTGGACAATTTGGATAAGAATCACTTAATAGCAAAAAGTGGTGCGACAAAAGGGGCATACTATCAAATCAACCCTACACTATTAACGAATGCAAAATCCAATATTGTCACAACGCTAAGAACTATAGAGCCATATGTTCTGAAAGCCCTTATCAAAGAGGACTTACACAGATATCCGATGAGCAAAATTTCTGAAATAGCAAGTAGAATTCCTGATGTTGAGCTCAAAGAAATTCGCAAGATTGTTTATTCTATGGTCGGAACCGAAATAGCGAAGAAAGGCGCTCGCGTAGATTGCAGATACTATTTAATCTGATGGCTAATAAAAAAATAATCGAAAAATGAATTTTTGTTAATAGATTTGCAATAATTTGATTATCAGATAGATGTCTTTTTCTTATCCTTTTATTTTTAGTTAAACACAGAAAATAAAATAATAAGAAAAAGGCACCACCGATTACATCATATAAACTTTTTGATAGAGTGATAAAATTCCCTTCAAGGTATTGGGTACACAGTTCAATACATAATAAATCCCGAAATCGCTTGGCGGTTTCGGGATTTTTGCTTATCTTTGCCAACGTAAATAGTAAATAGTTGATAATATGGCAACGAAGTTATATCCAATAGGCATGCAGACCTTCTCTGAGATTCGAGAGGAGGACTTTCTCTATGTAGATAAGACGGAGTACATCTATCGTATGACTCATACGAGTGGAAAGTATTTCTTCTTGAGTCGTCCACGTCGTTTCGGAAAGTCACTCCTCGTCTCTACTATGCAGAGCTATTTCGAGGGAAAGAAGGAACTCTTTAAGGGGCTTGCCATCGAAAAACTGGAGAAGGAGTGGACGAAATATCCTGTGCTTCACTTTAGCTTGGCTGGTGGTAAGCACATGGAGAAAGACCAACTTGTGCGTTATCTCTTGTACATATTGAAGGTAAATGAAGAAAAATTTGGCATCGTCAATGATTCTCCCGACCCGAATGTCCGTATGCTTAATTTAATAAAAACAGTATATGAACAGACTGGGCAGAAGGTTGTTGTGCTCATCGATGAATACGATGCTCCTTTGCTTGATGTGGTGCACGAGGATACCAGCTTGGATATATTGAGAGAGGTGATGCGCAATTTCTATAGTCCCCTAAAGGATAGCGACCGAATGCTACGTTTCGTCTTCTTGACAGGCATCACCAAGTTCTCGCAGCTTAGTATCTTCAGTGAACTTAATAATATCACAAATGTGAGTATGCACCAAGAGTATGCTGGCATTTGCGGCATTACCAAGGAGGAATTGTTGGATAAGTTTGATGAGGATATTGATGTGTTAGCAGGTAGGTTGGGATTGACACACGAACAAGCCTTGTCAAAACTGAAGGAGAATTATGATGGCTATCACTTTACCTGGCCATCATCAGATATTTTCAATCCTTATAGCTTGTTGAACTGTTTAGCTGAAGGACAGATGAATTCCTATTGGTTTGGCTCAGGCACTCCTACTTATCTCCTTAATATGATGCGGAAATATGACTTTACACCGATTGACCTGGGTGAACAGATGGATGCATCAAAGGATGATTTCGATGCAGCCACTGAGACGATGACTACTATCATGCCTTTGCTTTATCAGAGTGGTTATATCACTATCAAGAATTATGATCCGGAAACGGAACTCTATACCTTGGCTCTGCCTAACAAAGAAGTGAGGATAGGTTTGTTTCGCAGTATGTTGCCGCATTATTTGGCGGCAAAGTCTGCAATGTGCAATACGACCGTGGCCAAGATGTCGGCTCTTATCAATAAGGGTAACATGGATGGTGCTCTTCAGCTATTGAAAACGTTCTGGAAGACGGTACCTTATTGCGATAATACCGATTATGAGGGGCATTATCAGCAGACAATGTATATCATCTTTGCCCTGCTTACGAATTTCCGTATATTGGTGGAACAGCATACTTTCCGTGGAAGAACAGACATTACGATGGAAACAAAGGATACCATCTATGTGATAGAACTGAAATTTAATAAGTCGGCACAAGAGGCTCTTGACCAAATCAACAACAAGCATTATGCTGATGCTTTTGCCCTAAGAGGCAAAACCGTGGAAAAGATTGGTATGAACTTTATGATTGATGAAGATAAGACGATCGTATTGGATTGGGTAAAATAATTCCCTTTATTGGATATTGTGATAAAGCGAGTAAGAGGAAAAGTTTTTTGATTTTCCTCTTACTCGCTTTATGTTAAAAAAACTAACTCATAGTTTTCTCCTCCAAAACTCATAGCTTTTTGGGTATGAAGTCATCGTTTTCTATTTGGGAACTCATCGCTTACCGGATGGAAATCCTTGTACTTCTTTGTGATTTCATGCAAAAAAATAACACGGACAAATTGAATTTGTCCGGACAAATTGTCCTGTTGTTCATAATTAGCTGATTATTGGCTAGTTATAAGTGCTCGGACAAACGATCCGGACAAATTCAATTTGTCCGTGTTTTATTTTTCTTGTTGGGGAATTATAATCTGCAGCAATCAGGAATGGTATTAACTGAACTTTCGCATGTGGTTCAGGAACGGGCTGAAGGTCCAAAAAGCTCCTAGCCCAGGGCATCTGTCCTTTTAGGGCGTGTTTTTCTGATGCCGGCATGTTACCGTTATGTACTGGAAGGTTCACTTGATGGTATGATTTCCACGATGTGCTATCAAGCAAACCTTTTGGAACATATACCAAAGGAGAATTGGGAATTTTGCCGTAATTTTGCAGCATGAAAGTTAGCATTCAATCATATAGGGTTCTTCCCTATATGTAATAATGTGTAACAACTAATGTTTAATCAAACAAAAAACTTAGATAGCATGAAGAAATTTTTTCTGATGGCAAGCATGTTGCTCTCTTCTCATCTCATAGCACAGGCTGCAGAACAGTTTGTGAAGTTCTCGGCTCCTCAGCAGGATGCACTCCTCCTTACTGGGTCTAATGATACCATCCGCTATGCCCATAATGAATGGAAGGGCGTGATGATGGCAGTGGAGAACCTGAGAAACGACCTGCGTGCCGTGACGGGCAGCGACAAGGCTCCCATCGTGGTGGCTACCATAGGTAAGAGCGAAATGGCAAAGAAATATCCCCGACAGTGCAAACAGTTGAAAGGAAAATGGGAAAAATTCCTGATTTTTACAGATAATGGAAGCTTAGTTGTTTTAGGTTCAGATAAGCGAGGTACCATTTATGGCATCTACGAACTGTCGCGTCAGATAGGTGTATCGCCATGGTATTGGATGGCGGATGCACCTATCTCCCGACACGACAAGATCTATGTGCTTCCCGGTACTTATACCGATGGCGAACCTAAGGTGAAATATCGCGGCATCTTTATCAATGACGAGTGGCCATCGTTTGGCGGATGGTGCAGCAACAAGTTTGGCGGCATCAATTCCAAGGCGTACCGACATATCTTTGAACTCCTGCTCCGACTGAAGGCCAACTATTTCTGGCCCGCCATGTGGGGAAGCAATTTCAATGAAGACGACCCCGAGTCACCTCGACTCGCCGACGAGATGGGCATCGTGATGGGTACTTCTCATCATGAGCCGATGATGCGCTCCCACCGTGAATATACGAAGCGCAAGGATGAAGTGGGACCTTGGAACTATGCCACCAATCCGGAGCGCCTGGAGAAGTTCTTCATGGACGGCATGAAGCGAAACGCCAAATATGACAACCTGGTGACCATCGGTATGCGAGGTGATGGAGATGTGGCGATGGGGAATGGCGATGATGCCGAGAACATCAAGACCCTGGGCAAGGTGATTGCAGCACAGCGCAGAATCATAGGGGAGGCTTATGGTAAGCCGGCAAGTAAGGTGCCTCAGCTCTGGGCTATCTTCACCGAGGTGCAGCGCTACTACGATGCCGGATTCACTGTGCCCGACGATGTAACCCTGCTCTTCTGCGACAACAACTGGGGATATATCCGCCGCAAGGGTACTGCCGAAGAGAGAAAACGCAAGGGTGGACTGGGACTGTATTACCACATCGACATGAATGGCGGTCCGTGGAACGACCGCTGGGTGAACACTACCACCATCCCTAAGCTCCGTGAGCAGTTGCACGAGGCATACGCCAGTGGCATCGACCGCATCTGGATTATCAATGTGGGCGACCTGAAGCCTAAGGAGGTGCCTATCGACTTCATCATGAACTATGCCTGGAACCCCGATGCCATCAAGCCGGGCGACGAGCAGTCATGGCTGGAGCGTTTTGCCGGAAGCATCTTCGGAGAGGAGAATGCCGCCGAGGTGGCAGATCTGATAGCCAAGTACAGCAAGTATAATCTTCTGAGAAAGCCCGAGGTGCAGATGCCTGGCATCTTTAATGAGCACGAGATGCTGGTAACATCGCAGCGCTGGCAGTCGCTTGCGCAGAGGGCAGAGAACCTGCGCTCCAAGTTGCCTGAGCAGATGCAGGATGCCTACTATCAGCTGGTATATTACCCGGTGGTGGCGAGTGCCAACGTGGCAGAGATATACAACCATGCCACCATGGGCGACAGTCTGGGCATTGAAGCCATGCTGAAGAAAGATGCCGAGCTGTCCTCTTATTATAATAATGTGATGACAGGCGGCAAATGGAAGGGAATGATGTCGGACAACCATATCGGTTATACCCAGTGGTCGATTCCAGACAAGAACTATAATCCGACGACGCTCGGTTTCGAGGTAGAGCATCCGCTCAACGCCCCTGCTTCTACCACCCAGATAGCCATTCCTGCCTATCAGTATGCACGCAGTACGGAGGGCAAGCAGGCAAAATGGATGTTCCTTCCCGACTTGGGACGTGGCAAGGGATGCATGGGCAGCAGCAACGTGATGGCAGAAGGCCAGACCGACGGCCAGGGTGCTTCGCTGGAATATGACTTCGAGCTGGCGCAGAACAAGCAGCCGCTTACCATCGCCCTCGGCATACTTCCTACCCAGGATGTTTATCCAGCCAGAGGACTCCGCATCGGCGTACAGATAGACGACCAGCCTATGCAGGTGGTGGATGCCCGTCAGGGATTCCTCGATACGTTTGAGGAATATACAGCCAAGAATCTTGCGGTTTCCAAGAAGCTGAAGGCTCTGCCTAAGGAGCCGAAGCTATCTTTGAACGGTTGGTGGAATGGTAAGAAACTGCCTCGCCGCAACGAGGTGTTCGATAACCTGCGATGGGTGACAGCAGCCCCAATCCCTGCTTTGGCAGTGGGCAAGCATACCCTTCGCATCGTGATGATTGATCCTGAAATCGTGTTGGAACAGGTGGTCATCAATCCGGATAACAGCAGCTACAGTTATTTCGGAACCCTTGATTGATTTATTTTTAGATTTATGCTTTTATAAAAAGAAAAGTTCATATTAATGAACATGACAAGATTGTTGTGAAACAAGTTAAAGAGTTTAGGGAAATGGTGCATAGTGATATGCGCCATTTTTTATGGTATAACATGTTTCTTTTCCCTGTTTATCATAAAGTGCAGAAAATGTGTTAGTTACGGCGTGTTGTAACGAGAATGAAAACAATTGGAACGTCAAGAAAACACGTTTTCATGCCTATTATCTACCTTTGCAACCGCGTTCTTTACGCAAGAATAGACAACACCTAGAAACAAACTTAATTAAAATGAAATAACATGATTGAACAAGTGTTTACCTTAAAAAGGACGGCAGCTCTATGCCTCATGGGGGCCTTCTGCAGCTTGAATGCACAAGCCCAGAAGATCATCGTGAAGGGTAGCGTTGTTGACGGAACAGGAGAGCCTCTGATAGGTGCTACTGTGAAAGTGAAGGGTGATGCCACAACGGGTGTCATCTCTGATATGGATGGTAACTTCCAGATTTCTGTACCTTCTGAAAATTCATCCATCGTCATTACCTATATCGGTATGGATTCTCAGACTGTCAAGATTGGAAAGAAGAGACAGTTTAAGATTACCTTGACCGATGACAATACATTGGGCGAAGTGGTAGTGGTAGGTTATGGTCAGCAGAAAAAGGCATCCATCGTAGGTTCCATTGCCCAGACAGATGCAAAGACTCTGGAGCGCCATGCGGGCGTCTCTTCTCTCGGTCAGGCTCTCACCGGTAATCTTCCTGGTGTCATCACTTCTGCATCTACCGGTATGCCTGGTGAGGAAGATCCGAAGATTGTAATCCGTACGCAGACCTCCTGGAACAGCAGCGACCCGCTTGTTCTCGTGGATGGTGTAGAGCGTGCCATGAACACCGTTGACCTTTCTTCCGTAGAAAGCATCTCCGTATTGAAGGATGCTTCTGCCACTGCCGTCTATGGTGTGAAGGGTGGTAATGGTGTAATCCTGATTACCACCAAGCGTGGTAAGGAAGGTAAGGCTGCCGTACACGTAAAGGCAAATGCCACCATGAAGGTGGTTTCCAAGTTACCGGAAAAATATGATTCTTACGATACGCTGCTTCTGTTGAACCGCGCCGTGGAGCGTGAGCTTGGCGTGAGTCCTAATGCCTGGGGCAGCTATACGCCGATGGAGGTGATTGATAAGTATCGCCATCCTGCCAATACCGACGAGTGGGACCGCTATCCTAACGTGGATTGGCAGAAGGAACTGTTCAACAACACAGCCATGTCATACAATGCCAGCGCCGATGTTTCGGGTGGTACTCAGTTTGTAAAGTACTTCGCTGCCGTGGATTTCGCCCACGAGGGTGACTTGTTCAAGACCTTTACCAACGACCGTGGTTACAACTCAGGTTTCAGCTATAACCGTTTGAACATGCGTGCCAATCTCGACTTCAATCTCACCAAGACCACACAGTTCTCTGCCAACCTCTTTGGCAGTAATGGTGTACGCAATAAACCTTGGTTGGGTACCAGTGGTGATATCAACGCATTTTGGGGTTCTGTCTATAAGGCTGCTCCTGATGCCATGCGCCCTATCTACAGCGACGGAACGTACGGCTACTATGCACCACGTCCTGCCGACTGTCCTAACTCCGTGCAGTCGCTCGCCCGAAGCGGAAAGCAGAGCACTACCAATACGCAGATTACCACCGACTTCATTCTTACCCAGAAGCTGGATTTCGTAACCAAGGGATTGAAGTTTACCGGTAAACTGTCTTTCGACAACACGATGGTGGAGAAGGAAAGAGGTATTGCCGACCTTTATATGGATCCGCAGCGCAAGTGGATCAATCCAGACTCCGGCGATACCGTCTGGGAGCAGGATATCAACTACTATCCATCCACCGCATGGAGTACCAATGGTGGTAAGGTGGATAACGGTGCCACCTATCGCCGCCTTTACTATCTCTTGCAGCTCGACTGGACCCGAAAGTTTGGCAATCACGAGGTTACTGCGATGGGCGTATTCAACCGCAACCAGTATAACACCGGTAACCAGCTGAAGCATTATCGTGAAGACTGGGTATTCCGTACCACTTATAATTATGCGATGCGCTACTTTGCCGAGTTCAACGGCTGCTACAATGGTAGTGAGATGTTCGGTCCGGATTACCGCTTCAAGTTCTTCCCGTCAGCCTCTCTGGGCTGGATGGTTACCGAAGAGCCTTTTATGAAGAAGATCAAGAAATATGTAGATATGTTGAAGGTCCGTGCTTCCTGGGGCCGCATCGGTGACGACAACTTGGGCGAGGCATACCGATTCCAGTATGCCGACGAATATGCCTATGGCGGAACAGGATGGCTGATGGGTACCAACCAGAGCGATTCACCTTATACCATCTACCGACAGAGCAAGATAGGTAATCCAAACCTGCATTGGGAGACCACCGAGAAGAAGAACCTCGGTTTCGATTTCGGCTTCCTGGGCGGTCTGCTCACCGGTTCGCTCGACATCTTCCACGACCACCGTACCGACATTCTGATTAAGAACCGAACCATTCCTTCTTACTTCGGAACCGGTGCACCGGTAGCCAACCTGGGTGTTGTAGATGGACAAGGTTACGAACTTTCCCTAAAGGTGAACAAGAGCTGGAACAGAAATCTGCGTACCTGGGCAAACTTCAATATGACCCATGCTACCAACAAAATTAAGTATGCCGATGACCCAAGCCTGCGACCAGCCTACAGAAAGAATGCAGGTTATGCCATCAACCAGGTTCGCACCTACATCGACAATGGCTACATCCGCAGCTGGGATGATTACTATGCAGGTCCAACCCTCTCGGAGCAGGATGGCAACAAGCTGACGGGTGATTATCAGATAGTGGATTTCAATGGCGACGGTAAGATTGATACCAACGACCAGGCACCTTACAAGTATTCTTCCATCCCTCAGAACACCTACAGTACCACCGTGGGTATGGAGTGGAAGGGATTGAGCCTTACCGTTCAGTTCTATGGCGTAACCAATGTAACCCGCCTGGTGAACTTCCCAACCTTTGAGCGCGAGGTGCATGTAGCCTTCGATGAAGGAAGCTACTACGAAGTGGGCAGCAATACAGGCTCCCTGCCATTGCCACGCTGGACAACCGTGGCCGACGGAAGTGCCAAGGGTACCCGTTACTACTACGATGGCTCCTTCCTTCGTCTGAAGAATGCCGAACTTGCCTACACTTTCCGTGGTGCATGGGTGAAGAAGGCTCATCTCAATTCGCTGAGAGTTTATCTGAATGGTGACAACCTGCTGCTCTGGACCAAGATGCCAGACGACCGTGAAAACAACTTCAGTGGTGATTCTGCCAGTGGCGCTTACCCAACGGTGAGACGATTTAACTTAGGTTTCGACCTTACATTTTAATTGATATTTAGATATGAAAAAGTTAAAGTTAATATATTCAATGCTGCTCGTTGCAGGATTCTCCCTGGGCACAGTATCTTGTACCGATTATCTGGACAAGGCACCTGAGGCAGATATCGCTCCTACCGAGCCATATAAGAACTACACCAACTTCCAAGGCTTTGTGGAGGAAATCTACAACTGTATCCCTGGCTTTGCAGTGGCTCCAAACTTCCACTGCAACTGGAACTTTGGAGAAGATGAATACTGGCAGCCTTCTGAGACCCGTATGTTTGCCAACCATGTGGACCAGGGTGACTACTGGGCCTGGAACACTGTGCTTTACTCTCCATTCCATGCCGGTGCAAACGGCACTACAGGCATGAACCGCAACGACAAGGGTAATCTCTGGGGATTGAGCTGGTATGCCATCCGCAAGTGTAATCTGGGTCTTGCCAATCTCGACGGAATGGTGGACTGCACTCAGGAGGAGAAGAATGTCATCGCAGGCCAGCTGTATTTCTTCCGTGGTTTCTATCACTTCATGCTGATGACCTACTGGGGCGGTCTTCCATACGTAGATCGTCTGATTCCTGGTGATGAGATTCCTCGTGAAAAGCGCCTGAACTATCAGGAGACAGCCGACAAGGTGGCTGCCGACCTGGCGAAAGCTGCCGAACTTCTTCCTGTAGATTGGGACCAGACCACAGTGGGCAAGGCTACCTATGGCAAGAACGTGCTGCGCATCAACAAGGTGATGGCTCTGGCTTTCCTCGGAAAGAATTATCTCTATGCCGGTTCACCGCTGATGAACAAGGAGAGCACAGGCAATGCTTCCTACAATGCAGAATACTGCAAGAAGGCTGCCGAGGCATTCGGACAGGTGTTGAAAATCTGTCAGGAGACAGGCAGATACCAGCTTGCCGACTGGAAGGATTATCGTGAAATCTTCTATACCTACAATCAGGGTTTCAAGTTGCCTGGTGTAAAGGAAGCCATCTTCTACGAGAGCACCTGCGGCGACTGGCGATGGAACCAGGTGAACGATTATCGTCCTTACTGTATCAACGGTTCGGGTATCAAGTGCTATCCTACAGCCAATTATGCCGACTATTACGGTATGGCAAACGGAAAGCCAATCAAGGACATCACCCAGAAAGATGCCGACAGCGGCTACGACCCTGAGTATCCTTTCAGAGGACGTGACCCACGTTTCTACAACGACTTTGTATTCGATGCACAGAAGTGCGTAAAGGCCACTTCCAACATCAAGGACGGTTCTGGAAAGGTGCAGGAGTACAAGCAGTATGCTTCTCTGCAGACAGGCGGTTACTATCGCACCGATACTCCAGCCAAGGCAGTGTTCACGGGTTATATGCTGAAGAAGTTCATCGACCAGTATATGAACGACTGGGATGGCTACAAGGAGAACAACCGCATGACATTGAGTCTGATTCGTCTTGCCGACGTCTATCTGATGTATGCCGAGGCAGTGACTCAGGGCTATGGTTCGTTCGAGGCATCAAGTCAGGCGTTCCAGATGACCGCCCTGAAGGCAGTGAACACGATACGTGAGCGTGCCGGAGTAGCCGACATTGCCGACGAATATCTTATTTCTCAGGAAGGATTCATGAGTGAGCTTCGCCGTGAGCGTGCCGTGGAGTTGGCTTTCGAGGGCCATCGTTTCAACGACCTTCGCCGCTGGCTCTTGCTCGACAAGGCACCTTACAACAAGAAGACAGCCGTATATTTCGACCGTGCCGCCGACCAGGATGATGCCACCCGCTATGCGGATCCGGAGAACGGACATGTGCTCAACCTGCACGAAGAGACATTGGTTACACGCAACTTCACAGAGAAGCATTATTGGTTCCCATTCCTCAAGGACGATGTAGAACAGTATGAAGATTTCAAACAAAACCCAGGTTGGGAATAATCTAAGAAGATGAGTATGAAAAATAATATATTCAATAAGAAAGCGTCATTGACCCTGGCTTCCATGCTGGTAGCCAGCGGCATGGCAAGCGCACAGGAACTTGCTGACAGCAGCATGATTAATGTAGCCTTCGGCAAGGTGGCAAAGACCGACCTCATGGGGGGAGTGAGCCAGGTGAATGTGCAGGAAAGATTGAAGAAAGACTATAGCTCTTATAGCTTGAACAACCTCCAGTCGCTCATTGGTGGTTATAATGGAAATATCTGGGGCCAGGCTCCGCTGGTCCTGGTAGATGGTGCTCCGAGAAGTGCATCGGATATCAATGCCACCGAGGTGGAAGAGATTACCGTGCTGAAAGGCGCATCTGCCGTGGCTCTCTATGGCTCCAAGGGTGCCAAGGGCGTGATTCTCATCAATACCAAGCGCGGTAAGATTCAGCCGCTCACCATCGAGGCGCGTGCCAACACGGGCTTGTATGTGCCTAAGAGATACGGCGAGTTCCTGGGGGCTGCGGAATATATGAGTCTCTACAACGAGGCGCTGCTGAACGATGACCCTACACAGCCTAAGAAGTATAGCGATGAGCAGATTTACAACACGGCGCAGGGTACCAATCCTTACCGTTATCCAGACATGGACTTCTTTGGAAGCGACTACCTGCGCAAGGCTTACAACAGAAGCAACGCTACGGTGCAGGTGACCGGCGGCAGCAGGTTTGCCAAGTATTATGCCAACTTTGGCGTGGATTACAATGGCGGACTCATCAAGTATGGTGAGCATAAGAAGGACAAGGACCTGAACTTCCGCATCCGTTCGAACATTGATGCCACCATCACCGACTGGTTGAAGGCCTATGTGAACGTGGGCATCAACATCAGCAACAAATATACCGGACGTGGTGATTTCTGGGGAGCAGCCAACACGCTTCGTCCTAACTGGTACACGGGCTTGGTGCCAATCAGCATGATAGACCCTAACAATGCCAGCTTGCAGCAGATGATCAACGGTACTATCCATCACATCGACGGCAAGTATCTGCTGGGTGGTTCTTCAGACAATCAGAGCACCGTATTTGGCGATATGCTTGTTGCCGGCTACGTGAAAGACAAGAACCGCACCTTCTCGTTCGATGTTGGTACCAAGGCAGACCTCGGCATGATTACCAAGGGATTGAGTTTTGAGACAGCCTTCAGCATCGACTACTGGGATTACTACTCAGAGGCTTACAAGTTGGGTTACTCTACTTACGAGCCAACCTGGGGTAATGTGAATGGTAAGGATATGATTGTGGGACTCACCAAGTATGGTAAGGATTCGCAGTCAACCAGCGAGTACATCGGCAGTAGCCAGTACTACCAGTCGATGGCGTTCCGTGCCCAGTTCAACTATGTGAATACTTTTGCCAAGTATCACAATGTGGATGCTACTCTTGCAGCATGGGGCTTCTCCAAGCAGAATTCCGTAGATGAGAATCACGAGAGTTCATCTGGTGTCAAGGGTTCTGCCTATCACAAAAACACCAATGCCAACCTGGGCCTGCGTTTGGGTTACAACTACAATCACACCTACTACGCAGAGTTGGCTGCTGCTGTAGTTCATTCTCCAAAACTGGCAGAAGGTCATCGTGAGGCAATCTCTCCTTCAGCCACTCTGGGCTGGCGACTGAGTCAGGAGAAGTGGTTCAGGAATGCTCTGCCTTTCATCGACGAGGCGAAGGTGAATGCATCCTATGCCGTGCTCAATCAGGATATCGACATCTCTGATTATTATATGTATAAAGGATACTATAATATGAAGGGTGGATGGTATCAGTGGCAGGATGGCACACAGGGCGGCAACACCAACTCTTCGGTGCGAGGTGCCAACGAGAAACTGACCTTCGTGAAGCGCAAGGAATGGAGAATCGGATTGGAGACATCGCTCCTCAACGGTTTGGTAACACTCGATTTCAACTACTTCAACCAGTTGACCGACGGTTTGCTTACCAATGGTAGTTCTACGCTCTATCCGATATACTTCAATACCTATCCTAATGGTTCTTTCCTTTCATGGACAAACTATAACCAGGATACACGCAAGGGCTTCGACTATGCCCTTTACGTGAACAAGAAGATAGGTAAGGTAGATGCCCAGTTGGGATTCACGGGTCAGGTTTTCTCTTCAGAGGCGAAGCGCCGTGAGGAAAACAACGGTGAGAACACCTATCTGAATGCACAGGGACAGCCACTCGATGTGATTCGCGGTTATGTGTGTGAGGGCTTCTTCACCCAGCAGGATATTGACCATCTGAATGCCAACCTCGAACAAGGCGACCCTAACTTTGTGCCAAAGCACACCTTTGGAGAGGTGAAGGCTGGCGATCTGAAGTATAAGGATGTGAATGGCGACGGTGTTGTAGATGGCAAAGACCAGGTGGTGATGGGTAAATACGGCTGGAGTGCCTGCCCTTACATCTATGGTGTAAACCTGACTTTGAAGTGGAAGCAGTTCACGCTCTTTGCTGCGGGTACAGGACAGATGGGTGCCAAGGCTTTCAGAACAGACGACTGGAGATATGGTACATCGAAATATACCACAGTGGTAAGAGGCCGCTGGACTCCGGAGACGGCAGCTACCGCTACCTATCCTCGTTTGACAGCGCTGAACAACACCAACAACTTCCGCAACTCAGGCTTCTGGATTTACAGCACCGACCGTTTCGACCTGAACAAGGTTCAGCTTACTTACGATATGCCAGCCAGTTGGTTCGATGGCAAGGTGGTTAGTGGCATGAGCGTTTATCTGCTCGGCGAGAGTCTCCTCACCATCAGCAAGCATCGCAAGTATATGGAGACCAGCTATGGTTCGCCAGACTGTCGCTACTACAATCTCGGTTTGAAGATGTCATTCTAAGGAGAAGATCTTATACACAAACGATTAGAAGATTAAAATGATGAAAATAAGAAATATAATCATGATATTTGCATCTGCAGCCTTGTTCTCTGCTTGCGATGATGTATTCTCGCCAGCAGTGGAAAACTTCAAGGAGTTCGATCAGATTGATTCCGATCCTAATTTTGCTGCAGGTTTCCTGACAACCACCTATCGTGCGCTTCCGGGCTACTATGACGGTAGTGATGTGGCTACTGATGATGCTGTAACCAACGACAAGAGTAATGGTTGGATGAAGATGGCTACTGCCACCTGGACTTCGGCAAGCAACCCTACCGACAAGTGGGGCACCTGTCTGGGTGCAGTGCAGTATCTCAATACCTTTCTGGATCATGTTGACAATGTACAGTTCATGAGAGACCCTGTTCAGAACAAGCTGCGCCAGATGAGAATGCGTGGCGAGGCATACGGATTGCGTGCCATCTTCCAGTACTATCTGCTCCGTTCTCATGCGGGTTACACTGCCGACGGCAAGTTGCTCGGTACAATCCTGAGTCGCAAGTTCCTGGGAACCAACGATAATCTCAATCTTCCCCGTCTCGACTTCAAGGAGAATGTGGATAGCATCCTGGTAGATTTAGACAGAGCTGAGGCTTTACTTCCTGATGACTATGCTGACATAGACAAGGTCGAGCTGATTCCTGCCAAGTATAGCAGCATTGTTAGCGACCCGGGTGATTATACCGTGGTGATGGGCAACAAGTCAAGACAGTTGATTAACGGTCAGATTGTCAAGGCATTCCGTGCCCGTCTCCTTCTCTTGGTAGCCAGTCCGGCTTTCCTTGAGAGCACGGATAATTGGGCAAAGGCAGCTGATGCCGCAGCCAAGGTGCTCGATGTAGTGGGTGGACCTGCAGGCTTGTCGGCTACGGGCGGGACCTATTATACCAATGATGATGAGATAGCCGCCATCAAGGAAGGTTCTAACCCAGCCGAGATTATCTGGCGTGAGAATCTTTCCAAGGAGGTGAACAGCGATGAGTCTAACAACTATCCTCCATCTCTGAATGGTAAGGGCAGTATCAACCCAACCCAGAATCTGGTTGATGCATTCCCTGCAGCCAACGGTTATCCTATCTCGGATGCAAGAAGCGAATATGATGCAGCCGATCCTTATGCAAACCGCGACCCACGTCTGGCACAATACATTATATATAATGGTGCCACTGAAGGTCCTACCAGCAAGACCATCTATACAGGTAGTCAGGAGGGAACCGACGACGGTATCAATGCCAAGGATAATTCAACCCGCACAGGTTACTATCTGAAGAAGCTTCTGAACATGAAGGTGAACTGCTCATCTACCTCAACCACCAAGGTGAACAAATATACACCACGTCTTCGCTACACCGAGTTCTTCCTGGATTACGCTGAGGCTGCCAATGAGGCTTGGGGACCAAAGAATGACAACGGACATGGCTATTCGGCATACGATGTAATCAAGGCAATCCGCCATCGTGCTGGTCTTACAGATGATACCTATCTTGACGAATGCGCCGAGAGCAAGGAAAAGATGCGCAGCCTGATTCGCAACGAGCGACGTCTGGAGCTTTGCTTCGAAGGCTTCCGTTTCTGGGACTTGCGCCGCTGGAATGATGTTGCCGGCTTGAACCAGACTGCTCAGGGCATCGACTGGAACGGCAGCGAGAGCACCTTGCTTCCTGCTGTAGAGAACAGGGCTTATCAGGAATACATGATCTATGGTCCTATCCCATATTCAGAGACTCTGAAGTATAACCTTCTCTATCAGAACAAGGGGTGGAACTAAAGTGAAACGATAAAAATAAGACTATTACGATATGAAAACTTTAAGATTATTAAATATGCTTGGCTTAGCTGCCTTTGCCATGTTGGCTACAACCTCTTGCGAGAGCGGCGACCAGGAGTTTGACTACGAGGGTGAAACTACGGTTTACTACGCCAAACCTGCTTATGTTCGCACGGTGGAACTTGGCGAAGACCAGGAGGTGGATCTTACTGAAGATAATCTCCATAACATCAATATCAAGGCGTTTTGCGGCGGTGGTTATGGCAATGGCAATCAGATTACCGTGGACTATGTGATAGACCCAACCCTGGTGGAGGGCAAGAGCATGGTTATCAACAACGAGACCAAGCCTATGATCCTGATGCCTCAGGAATATTACACCATCGAGAATGCCAACCAGTTTGTCATTGCAAAGGGAAGCCTGACGGGTGGTCCTAAGATTCATCTTACAGATGCTTTCTTTGCCGATGCCAAGAGTCTGGAAGCTAACTATGTGATTCCTGTGAAGTTGACCAAGGCTACCGGTGTTGACAAGATTATCGAGAGTCAGAACTATACCATCTGTGCCGTGAAGTTCGTGAACCCATGGCATGCAGTGTATCTGCGCCGCGGCAAGGACCAGATTACCTATGCCGACAACACCACAGCCGACAACATCCGCCATACCCAGTATATGGAAAAGGGTGAGTTGCTCAATGTGGTTACTTCGGGCTTGAAGCAGGACAAGATGGTGGTTGCCATCAGAGACAAGGCAGGTGTTGCCCACAACGTGACACTCTTGCTCAACTTTGACGACGACAACAACTGCAGCATCACTACCAGCGATGCCCATGCCGAGGCTTCTGGCACAGGTAAGTTTGTCAAGGTCTGCGAGAACATGGGTGGCAAGCTGCGCAATGCTCTCTATCTGGATTATCAGATTAAGGTGGATGGTGTGGCTACCGTGGCAACCAAGGATACGATGGTAGTTCGCAACCGTGGCATCGTACATGAGTATTTTACAGTAAAGTAATACTAAAAAGAATTCAGAATCATGAAAAAGATACAGAATTTAGTCCTCGCCAGTGTAGCAGCCTTGCTGCTCACTGGTTGTGCGGAGGATTATCGGTCAGACTTTAATCCTGCTAAGCCTGATGGTATGGAACTGACAGAGTTCCTTAATCAGTTTGATGTTCTCAAAAGTTACACAGGACTGCATCTATGTACGACTATGGACAAGGCTACGGCTGATGGCCAAAAGACTACTTTCGGTCAAGTTGTGAGTAACTTTAATGAGGTTATGCTGACAGATGCGCTCAACCATTCAGTGATGGTCAATAACGATGGTGAGTTAGATGTCCATAGTCAAGAGAATACGATTGACATCATTGCTGGTAAGGATGTGAAACTCTTTGGTAATACATTGTGCTCTCCTATATCTTTTAACAGAGATTACATGCAGAAGGTTGTTGCCGATATCTATGTACCAGGTGAGGAAGGTGAAGATGATTTCGCCCTGGAAAACTTCGAGGGTATGGTGATAGGTACAAAAATTTCTGACCATAATGGTAACCCAAACGGAGAAATTGTGGAAGATCCTGATGGCTTGCGTGCTCATTGTCTTCATTTCAAGGGCGCTTTTAGCCATCCGTTCATAGACATTACTCTTCCAGATGGTGTAACCTTGGGTCAAATTAAGACCATCTCTTTCGATTATCGTACCTATGGTGGTGGTTGGATTGTAACAAATGTTTGTAAGATCCAAGTTGATGGTACGAACTTTGAAACGGCACCAGCAAAGGCAGCTGATCAAGGTATTTCTAAGAACTCTTGGGGCAAGGTGGTTGTTAAGGCTGATGAAGTGAGTCAGTTGATTGAAAAGTTGTCTGATTCCCAGAAAGCTGCTACTTCTTTCAAGTTGGGTATTGGCGAGATTGTCAGTGCTGCTGATTATTATATTGACAATATTCAGATTCATGCCAGCTTTAATAAGCCTGGCTATTATGACCCACGTCCTGCCGATGAGAAGAAGGCTGATGCCATCAATGCCATGACCAAGTATATCAATGGTGCAGTTAATCTCGTAGGAGATAAGGCTGATGGTTGGATTATTGCTAGCAACGCCTTGAACGATGGTACAGAGATGGATGTGTTGAAGAACTCTGAGACAAGCTATGAGGCAGAGAACGAGTTCTATCTTAACGACTATCTTGGCGATAACTTCGTAGCAGATTTGGCAAAGATCGCCCATGCCGCTAATCCTAACTTGAAATTGTTCTATAGTGACTATGACTTGGAGAATGATGACATCAAACTTGACAACTGCTGCAATATGTTGAAGCAGTGGAATGATAATGGTGCTCAGTTGGCTGGTATCGATGCTCAAGTTCATTTGATTTATAATGCGGCTGACTTGGATAACATCAAGGCTAATTACGAGAACATGCTCAAGAAATTGGCTGCAACAGGTTTGCTGGTTCGTCTCTCAAACCTTGACATGACCGCTACTGATGAAAATGGTTTCACTTTGAAGATGGACAAGTTGACGGAAGTGCAACTTAAGGGTATGGCAGACTTCTACTCATACGTCATTAGCAAGTATCTGGAGCTTGTGCCTACAGCTCAGCAGTATGGATTGTCTTTCTCTCTAATCAACCAAGACACTTCTAATGTAGGTCTTTGGGCTAATTGTAATCGCATACCTACCTATGTAGGTGTGGCTAATGGATTAAAATCAATTACAACAGAATGGTAAAGAAATTATTAGTCTTAATTGTTAGTATCGTAACGGTTGCAGTGAGTCAGGCTCATAACGGGCCTGCACTGCGACGCGTTATCTCTACTTCGCAACCGATGTGGATAATCCACATCGACACATGGAATAATCCAGACCCGCAGCGCATCATCGACCTGGTACCAGAGGATATCAAGCCATACGTTGTGCTCAATCTTTCTCTCTCAGCCACGCAGGCAACCTGTCCGGATGGTGAGAAAGTGTGTGATTCCTGGATGAAGGTTTGTGCCCGCAACAGGGTTTGGACCATGATTCAGTGTGCCAGTGGTGCTTGTAGTGCCTTCCCTGACGATGACCTTCGTGTCTACGAGAAGTACTTCAAGGAATATCCTAACTTCTTGGGATGGAATTTTGCTGAGCAGTTCTGGGGATTTGGTGAAGACCGTAAACGAGAGGTCGTGGACGAAAAAGGGCAAATCCAAACGGTTACCAATAAGAACCCAGAGTTCTTGACTCGTTTGGAATTACTTCGTCAAATCTACGAGCTTTGTCATCAGTATGGTGGTTATTTGGCAGTGAGCTTTACCCAGGCTTGTTACTCTGCCAACATGATGCCTGTCGCTTATATGAAGCGTAATGCTAAGATGCGAGAATTGCTCACCAAAGACAAGGACCACTTCCTTTGCTGCGAGAAGTATACCATGACGAATGGCTTCTTCGACATCGAGAGTAACTGTTTAGGAGCTTATCTTGGTGGCTATGCCGGTCAGTATGGCATTCGTTTCGATGCTTGCGGATGGTATGGCAGTGATGTGGAAAGAGATGAGAATGGTAATATCAAGAAAGATTCCGACGGCAAAGAAATACGTAAAATCTATAGTGATTTCCCTAAGGCGTTGGGTGCAATACCGATCTTGGAACATGTAACTCTTACCGGTGAAACCGTGATAGATGGCCCGGAGACCATTCCATTGGAAGATTCTCGTGAGATACTTTCCACCAAGACTGCTGATGGCTATACCCATCGAAACTGGGGGTGGTTCCCTCATTTCCGCAACATCAACATTGATATGTTCCGAAAGATATTGGATGGTACCATCCGTATCCCAACACGTAGTGAGGTTATTGCCCGTACCAAGGTCTGCATTCAGAATGATATAGCTCCTAAGTCTGCTAACACGACTCAGAATGAATTGGAACCATATCTCTCTCCTGAGACTCTTTACGATGGTCTTTATCGTCAAGATTGTGATCATAATGGTGTGATGTGGCCTGGTTCTGCACTCACCAATCGTTGGTGGACCAAGAGCACAGGTCGTTATCCTGCAATCCCAGTAGTCTATGATTTGCTTGATGATGAGGCTAAGAAATTGACCGCCATCAAGTCGAGTGAGTATAATGGCCGTTGGGGTGTTACAAAGACCAAACAGACAGAACTGAACCGTATCTTCCCAGCCGAATATTCGGGTAAGATTTATGCTAGCCGCCTAGAGAATACTTGGGTAACTTACAACCCATATCAGTATGACGAAAAGCAAAAACCGCTAGCCAAAGAGACCAATGGTATGAAATATCTACGTGAATATTATGCTAGCACACGTCGCGCAGCAGGTAAGATTCCTTTCAAGTATAATACTTGTACCAATGTGACTGTAGATTATGCGCCTTATACATCAGTCTTGATGCGTGAGACTTCCGACCAAGTTCACTTCTATCTTCAGAACTATCGTTTGCAGGATGGTATGCACTTGGAACAGGGCAATCCTAAATTGAATGATGATAAGAACCTTCCTGAGTTTGCTCAGCAGCAAGACATTCTGAAAATTGTTGGTGCCACCTCTGAGCCAACCATTACTTGGAAGGATCGTGGCGACCATTCGACAAGTACCGTTAATACTGCATGGGATGCAAGCACCAAGACTTACACCATCACTGTAAAGCACAATGGTCCGTTGGACATTGACGTGAAGTGTAGTGGTAATAATAGCGCAAAGCGTGAAACCAAGATTACTCCTTCTGTCATCGAGATGCCAGCAATGCCTGATGCATACGATGGTGAAATGCAGTATGAGTTTGAGAACTTCGACTACAAGAACATAGAGTCTTGTATGGCTAACGCTTGGTGGAGCGGAGATAAAATTCGTGATTGTTTTGGTCAGGGTTGTTTGAAGATGGGTACCAAGAAGGGGGCTTCTCTTCGTGGATTCACTCCAGTGCCTAAGGTGGGTAATTACAAAGTCGTTGTTCGTTACATGAGCGATGCTTCTCCTGCCACCTTGAAGGTAACAACCAGTGGAGGTGTTAAGACCATCACATTGCCTAAGACAACCATGCCGGCAGGTTATCAGGTTCGTCAGCATTGGGCTGAGTATATCTTCAACATTGACATCAATGATATGAACTCTAATATGCAGGTAGACTATGTGAGTGGTGGTGGTGCTACATTGGATTGTATCACACTCAACTATGCTGGTGAGCTTACCGCCATTGAGGGTGTGTATGCTGGAGATGCTGAGATTGACCATGTGGAATATTACGACTTGCAGGGCATTCGAATGCCAGCAGCAAAGAATGGCATGAACATTCGTCGTGTATTCTTGAAGAATGGTAAGTCTTATACTGAAAAGTATGTGGAATAAGTTGTTAGTTTTTGGAGGGTGAATTGTTACCAAGATGGTTCACCCTTGTTTTTAAATTTTTTAAAATGTAATTATTATGAAGAAATTTACTTTGAAAACTGTGGCTTTCGCAGTTGTAGTGATGTTTGTATCAGTTTCTGCTAATGCGCAGGATATGTTGACAAAAGCTATGTATCATGAGTGGTCTGGTCCTGAGGCAGGTGCGACCATCGTAAAGGAAAATCCAGGTAACTGTGAGTTTAACATTGGTACCGGTGAGGCGGCAGGACAGATTTATGGTCATAGTACAGTTCCTGTAAATTGTTATGCTGATGTTTCTGACTACGATGAGATTATGATTGTTGGAGAGCCTGGCAAGATTACTCGCTTCTGTATGAACCGTCAGTTCGGTGATGATGAAAAAACTGATGAGAATAAAGCTGAAATGATGGTTGATGCTAGAGTTACTTTGGATGAAAATGGCATGGGTACACTTGATTTGCACAATTTGGTACGTGGTACGATCAAGGATGATTTTGCTCATATCAATGCCATCAAGGATGGAACTTGGTCTTCTCAAATAGTAACAGTTATCGGCCTTGTTAAGAAAGATCCTACAGGAATCGATACTATTACCGACTTTGCTACTGGTGAGGTTCTTGGGGCTTACAATGTAGCGGGTACGCGTGTAAGTCCAACAACAAAGGGTGTTGTTATCTTAAAGTATAAGAGTGGCAAGACTGTTAAGATTGTAAACAAGTAATACATGACACAATTTTACTTCGTTTAAAAGATAGATGTTTCTTAGAGTGATCTAGCATCTAGTTTTATCGGCGGCAAAGTATTTGAGATCAAATGCAGATACTTTGCCGATTTTATTTAAAATTGCGTCATAACAACTGATAATCGTATAACCGATAATATAAACTAAAAGATGAAACGAAAAACTTTCTTTCTGTGCCTGCTTTGCGCCTTTTGTCTGCAGGCACTGGCTGCCGTGGAACATAACTACAAGCAGCAGCCGAAGAAACAGACTGTGAAGGTGGGTACTTCCACCCAGGAGATGCTGGTATATGTGCCTGCCGATTTGTCCGAAAAGGCTCCTATGGTCATCTCGATGCATGGAGCAAGTCAGGACCCCAATTATCAAATGAACCAGACTCATTGGAACGAGGTGGCGGATACGGCTAAAATCCTGGTTGTTTATCCGCAGGGAAACGGTAACTTCTGGGATATCTCGGGTTCTGGCGACGTGAAGTTCATTGAAACCATCATGAAAACCATGCAGAAGAAATATCATGTAGATAAGAACCGTATCTACCTCTCGGGCTTTTCCATGGGCGGTATGATGACTTACCATTGTATGCCTAGGTTGGGCTCCGTGGTGGCTGCATTCGGTCCGGTAAGTGGTATCCCAGTAGATTATCGTGACCCGGTGGTGGTTAGAAAAGTGCCTATCATGCACATTCATGGCACTGGCGACGACGTGGTGAAATGGGGAGGTGACCCTAATCATGCCGCTGGTGGCTATGGCAGAATAGATGATTATGTAAAGAAGTGGGCTGCTGCTGAGGGATGCGATGTGAACCATCCCGAGGTGATAAGACCTTATCCTGAGACTACTGCACATGCAGCTGCAACCCGTACCAGATATATCAATAAGGAGGACAATATTGAGGTTACGCTTATCGCCCTCGACGGTAAGGGTCATTGGCATTCTGATGATCCGAATGTGGTATATTCTACCCGTGAACTTTGGAATTTCTTCAAGCAGTATAAACTCGATCTCCCAGAAGATACTGCTCCTGGCGAAGCTGTCGGCGACGTGGTATTCCACGATAATTGGGACGATGAGATTGTGAATGTTGGCGAAGGTGTTCCTGCTGGTTGGAAAAGGGAGAACAGCATGAACGACGGAAGCAGGAACGACGTGAAGGAGAATGGCGCTGCCAATACGGGTGGTGCCCGTATCAAGGATTTTGTGGCAGGTGGCGACTTCAACACGGGATTCTATCTCAGCGCCCGTGATTTCGATCAGTGCAAGTTGTCTTACGGAGCGTTTGATAATCATCGTCTGCACCTGACACCAGGAAAGTATCAGCTTTCTTTCAATTCGATCTTCTGGAACGATGGCTCTGAGAATGGGGCGGTGACTTTTGATGCTGGCATCGCTGGCATAAGTGACAAAAAGGATGTCCTGCTGGAGCAAAACCTGGAGTCGGAAGGCAACTTGAAGGAAAATTCCAACCAGGTGGTGAAGGGATCTTTGGCTCATCTTGCGAATTTCAGCATCGAGAAGGAAGGGGATTATGAACTTTATTTCCTGATGTCTGCAAGTTGGGCTGCCGTTATCTTGGGTAATGTAAAGATTAGAAAGGCGGATACAGGTACGGGTATCTCTGATTGTACAATCGATGCCTTTGGAAAAGGTACTGTCATGACTTATAATCTGGCGGGTCAGCGCATTAGTGGTCATACCAAGGGTGTGGTGATAGAGCAGATTCAGCTTGGCAACGGCAAGAAGGTATCCAGAAAGGTTATCAGAAAGTGATAAATGCAATTTAACAAGAAGAATAAACTTAATTTTATCAAGAACAATTAATTTTTAATTTAAAACGTTTTTTATGAAAAAGATTTTCACGACAATGGTGATTCTCGCTGCAAGCGTAGCTGTTGTGCGACCGAAGATACTGACTGTTCCAACAACATATTCTATCTGTTCCAACAACATATCCTATCTCTTCCAACAACATATCCTATCTCTTCCAACGACATGACCTATCTGTTCCAGCAACAAGAAGAGGGTGAATCATTAACTTATGACACACCCTCTTTTGAGTATATTGTATCACTAACCTTATTTCTTGTATCTTTTTTAGTAAAAACACTGGTAAAGAATGCTAATTCTTGGGCTTTCATTCTTTTTTTTCGCAGAATTTATATAATTTTGCATCATTCAATAATCATGTAAACAACAATTTTGTATTTTTCAATCATAAGCCTATGAAGCGTTTTTTACTCTTCTCATTCATTTGCTTCGTCCAGATGCTGACATGTTTTTCTCATGCTATCTCAGGACGATTTTATACATCCAACGACCTATCGAGTTGCATGATTCGTAAAATCGTGCAAGATAAGTACGGGTTTATCTGGGTGGGTACCAATTACGGGTTGAATCGTTTTGATGGATACAGTTTCAGTACCTATCTTTGCAATCCTGCTGATACCACCACCATCCAGGATAATGGAATCGTGGATATTTATCCTTATGACAAAGAATCTCTTTTTGTGGCTACCAATTGTGGTCTCTACAAGTATTCTTATCTAACCAATGGCTTCCAGCAGATTGTGCTGGAAAAGAAAGATGAGAAGATAAGAATCAATTGCCTGATAGAGGACAGCCAGCATCATCTCCTGATTGGCACGGCGGGATATGGTGTCTTCAGACTGGATATGAAGACAGGAAAGCTCAATCGGCTGAATAAGGAGTTTAAGAATCCTGTGGATAATTATTTCGGTATTCTTTTCTTTGATGCTCAGGGCTATTTCTGGCAGGCGAACCATACCAATTCCCTGAGAAAATATAAGTATGATGGTAAAACCATCAGACTGGTGGCACAATATGATTTGACGGATGTGTTTGGCTTCCATGAATTGTATGCGAGCGATAGGCAAGGCTTCTTTGTGGTTCATGGCGGTGGCATCCTCCGCTATGACTATCGTACTCATCGCTTTTCGAAATACGACTTCGATTTCTCTGCTCATCAGGGAATGGGATATATCAGCTCTTCTACCTTGGATAAGCATGGAAACCTCTGGATAGGTACTTCGGGAGATGGAGCCTTCAAGATGCCCCGTGGTTCCCGAAAGGCTTATCGTGTGGAGCAGAACAGCAAGTCGTTTCTCTTTAATAATGCACATATCAGCAATCTGCTGATTGACAAGAATGGTAACCAATGGTATGGTTGCTACAGAAAGGGTGTCTTCCTGATGAACAAGGACAAGGATGTTTTCCATTCTATAACCCTGGACGAACTGGGGGCTGGAATGGAAACCATCTCGTCGGCTGTGGGCGTGGATAAGGGGATAATTCTGTTTATAGTCAACAACCATGGCTTGTATATGCTCAATGAAAGAACGGGAGAAACGAAACAGCTCGATACGCCACCTAGTCCTAAGATGGTATTTGTGGAAAAGCAGCAAAGGGTTTATCTCTATGCCGACAAAGGAATCTATGAATATGACTGGAGACATCAGAAATCGCAATTCCTTCTGCCTAGTAATGGGCGCTCCTTTGATGGAATGGAAGCTGATGACAAGGGAAATCTATATCTCACGAGTCCTGGACGTGGACTCTTTGTATGGAATCAAAAGAATGGAAAGATGACCCAGTATCAGATGGACGACAAGCGTCCTCATGGTACTATATGCAACAACTGGATTGCCCAGGTCAGATTGGATAGTAAAGGCAGACTCTGGTGTGCTACCACGTATGGTGTATCGTGCATGGATATCAAGACGGGACGTTTCGACATCATCGGCTCTCAGCCCTTGATGGTTGGTAATGTATGCCGCGCCACTTTGGAAATGCCCGATGGGAGCATAGCCTTAGCCACCGAGAAGGGGCTTTACCGATATGATGAGAAAACAAAGCAGGTGGCTCTTTTCCCACATTCCGAGAGTCTTGGCGGATTGAGAATCTATTCCATCCAAAAGGATGCTAAAGGCAATCTCTGGATGAGTACGGCGCAGGGCATCTGGTGCTATGATGCCAAGGCTAAATCCTTCTTCTCCTTTGTAAAGGGCAACGGACTCCTGAGCCGGGAATACCAGGAATTGGTGGCGGCTTATACGCCTGATGGGGTTATCTGTTATGGAAACTCAGAGGGATTGACCTATTTCCGTCCTTCTGAGGTAAGGAATCATGACGAGAAGATGGCGGCTATTTATCTGTCGGATGTGATGCTTGATGGAAAGATGGCTCCGTTTATCGGTGATAATCTGAGTGTTCCGTCAGATTTCAAGTCAATCGTACTCAGCTTCTCACTGCTTGATTATCAGAGTGTTGGCAACATCGTGTTCCAATATCGCATCAACGGGGGAAAATGGATCAGCAATACGGCTGGTGACAATAACTTCAATTTCACAGGTCTTTCGTATGGACATTATCGTATAGAGGTGCGTACCTATTGCAACGGCAAGTACTCTATATATAATAAGGTGATAAAACTGGAAGTACTGGCACCTTGGTATCTCTCCATTTGGGCGAAGTTCATTTATCTGTTACTGATTCTCGGCTTCACGGCTGCCGTTATCTTTGTTTATCTGCGCAAGAAGAAGAGAGATCTGGAAGAGGCTAAGATGCAGTTCCTCATCAACGCCACCCACGATATCCGTTCGCCGCTGACGCTGATTATGGAACCTCTGAAGAAGCTGAAGGAGCGATTGGGAGGTGCTGAGGAATATCACGAGGATATTGATACCATCGACCGAAACGCACAGCGCCTGCTTACCCTGGTGAATCAGATTCTCGACAAGAGACGCCTTGACAAGCATCAGATGAACCTCTCGTGCAGGGAAACCAACCTGGTGGAGTTTTCGCAGGGATTGGTTTCGCTCTTCACCTATAATGCCAACCTGCGTGGTATTCAGATAAAGATGGAGATGCCAGAGATGCCTGTGAATGCATGGATAGACCGCAACAAACTGGATAAGGCGATAGCCAATCTGCTGTCTAATGCCTTCAAGTATACGCCTAATGGCGGCGAAATCATCTTCCGCATCGAGAAGCAGGCTCAGAAGGTGCTCCTCTATGTAATTGATAGCGGCAAGGGATTGGGAAAGAATGATGATGCCAAGACCCTGTTTGAACGCTTCTATCAGGGAAAGAATTCTGCTGATATGCACCTGGGAGGTTCGGGCATCGGATTGAATCTGTGCCGTTCCATTGTAAGGCTTCATGGTGGCGATGTGACTGCACGCAACCGCGAGGACGGAAAGAGCGGTGCCTGTTTCATCATAGAGTTGCCTTTGGGTAAAGAGCATTTCAAGAATAACCAGATTTATTCGGGTTATGTGGATAGTGGAATGAAGCAGCAGAGAGGAGCGGCTAGCAGAAACTGTAAAATTCTGCTGGTGGATGATGATATCGAGATCTGCCGTTACATCAAGTCGGAACTGAGCGACTGGTATCGCTTTGTAATCTGCAACAATGGCAAGGAGGCATTGAAACAGTTGCTTTCTGGTGATTTCGACCTGGTGGTAAGCGATGTGGTGATGCCTGAGATGGATGGCATCATGTTGCTCAAAAACATCAAGGGTAATGCCAATATCAGTCATGTGCCTGTTATCATGCTCACTTCCAAATCGGAAATCAGCGATAGGCTAGAGGGTATTAAGCTAGGAGCTGATGCTTATCTGGCAAAACCGTTCAGTCTGGAAGAACTTCATCTCACGATAGACAATCTCATCGACAATGTACGTCGCCTGAAGGGTAAGTTCAGTGGTGCCTTGAAGCAGGACGACAAGGTGGAGAAGGTAGAGGTGAAAGGCTACGATGAGGAGCTGATGGAGCGTATCATGAAGGTAGTGAACGAGAACTTGAGCGATTCAGACTTCAATGTAGAGAAGATGTGTGATGAGGTGGGCGTAAGCCGCACCCAGCTGCATAGAAAGTTGAAGGAAATGACCGGTGTGCCTACCAGCGAGTTCTTGAGAAACATCCGTCTCAATGAGGCTGCCCGATTGATAAGAGAGCGTAAAATCAACATTACTCAGGTTTCATATATGGTGGGATTTGCCAATAACAGTCATTTCTCCACTGCATTTAAGAAATATTTCGGAATGTCGCCTACGGAATATGCGGCAAAATATACTGAGTAAAGTATTTGAAACATTTAAAAAAGTCATTATGATTGTTTATTCGTAATTTTGCAGCGTTAAACGAATAAACAATCATAATGATGAATACAAAGAAAATTTTGGCTAGCAAAAAGCCGTTATTAATAAGCGCATGGTTGCTTGCCATGCAGGGCACTACCTATGCGCAGAATCCTATCGTACAAACACAGTTGACCGCCGACCCGGCACCTCTGGTTGTCGGAGACCGTCTCTATGTGTATACCGGTCATGATGAAGACAAGGCTGATTTCTTCTGGATGAACGAATGGCGTGTATATTCTACCAAGGATATGGTGAACTGGACAGACCATGGTTCTCCGCTCGACCTGAGCTCCTTTTCCTGGGCAGATGACCGTGCCTGGGCTGCACAGACCATCGAACGTAATGGTAAGTATTACTGGTACATCTGTGCGCACTCTAAACTGACGGGCGGAATTGCTATTGGTGTAGCTGTGGCAGATTCTCCTACCGGTCCGTTCAAGGATGCGCTGGGAAAGCCGCTTTTCGATAATGGAAGTTGGGATAATATCGATCCAACGGTTTGGATGGATGAGGATGGTCAGGCTTACCTCTATTGGGGTAATCCACATCTGTACTATGCCAAACTGAATGAAGATATGATCAGCTTCAAGGGAGGTATAGATGCTAAGGCTGCTGTTGATGATAAGAGAGAAGTGGGCAGAATCGTAATGACTGAGGAGGGATTCGGTTCGCCTGACGTGGAGAAGCGCGATTCAACCCGAAAATATAAAGATTGCTATACTGAGGGACCTTGGTTCATGAAGCGTGGCAAGAACTATTATATGCTTTATGCGGCAGGTGGAGTGCCTGAGCATATTGCTTATTCCATGAGCAAGAAGCCTTTTGGTCCCTGGAAGTATATGGGCGAAATCATGCCGCTGGAAGATACGGGTTCCTTTACCAACCATTGTGGTGTTACCGACTTCAAGGGCAAGTCTTACTTCTTCTATCATACGGGTAAACTGGGTGGCGGATTCGGACGCAGCGTGGCTGTGGAGGAATTTAAATACAATGCCGACGGCACCTTCCCAATCATCCATCATACCCAGGAAGGGGTGGCTCCTATCGCCACTCTCAATCCCTACAAGCGTCAGGAGGCGGAGACCATCGCTTTCTCCAAGGGCGTAAAGTCGGAGCAGACTGACGATACAGGTGTTTATATCTCAGAAATCCACAATGATGATTATATCAAGGTACGCGAGGTGGATTTCGGAAATGAGAGTCCGGATGCATTTGCCATCTCTGCAGCGTGCTCTTCGCTTGGAGGTTCGCTGGAGGTTCATCTCGATAAGGAAGATGGCGAACTGATAGCTAAACTTGATGTTACCAAGACCGGTGGCTGGGAAAAGTGGAAGACTTTCTCGGCACAAATGCTAAAGAAAGTGACAGGAAAGCATGATATATACTTCGTGTTCAAGGGATTGAAGGGAAGCAAACTCTTCAATTTCGACTGGTGGAAGTTTGAGAAGAATTTCGCCAATCCTGTGGTTTGGGCTGATGTGCCTGATGTGGATGTAATCCGTGTGGGTGACAGCTTCTATATGGTAAGCACCACCATGCATCTGATGCCGGGTGCGCCTATCATGAAATCGAAGGATCTGGTGAACTGGGAAACCGTGAACTATATCTTCCCTAAACTTACCGATTCGCCTAAGTATGACATGAAGGAGGGTACGGTGTATGGTCGTGGTCAGTGGGCTACTTCGCTTCAGCATCATCGTGGCAAGTTCTATGCGCTCTTTGCTCCGAACGATAATCCTGGTGGAGAGACTTATATCTGTACAGCCGATGATATCGAGGGTAAATGGACCATCCACAGCCGTTTGCAGCATTTCCATGATGCCGCTCTCTTCTTTGATGATGACGACAAGGCATACGTGGTTTATGGCACGGGCGAGATGGTGCAGCTGAATGCAGACTTAACTGATGTGGTGCCGGGCAGCCACCGCAAACTCTTTGAGCGTGATGCAGATGAAACAGGTTTGCTCGAAGGTTCACGTATGATTAAGCATAACGGCAAGTATTACCTCCTGATGATTTCATGGCCACAGGGACATCCTCGTCGTGAGGTTTGTTATCGTTCTGATAAGATAACGGGTCCTTACGAAAAAAAGGTGATTCTGGAAACGGAGTTTGCCGGATTCAACGGCGTGGGACAAGGTACGATTGTAGATGATAAGGATGGCAACTGGTATGGCATCGTATTCCAAGACCGTGGTGGTGTGGGCAGAGTGCTCACGCTGGAGCCATGTACCTGGAAGGACGGATGGCCTATGCTGACCGATGAGAAGGGCAATATTCCTGCCAAGATGCAGAAGCCTGTGCTGGGCTACGATGGCAAGGGACTCGTGTATAGCGACGATTTCTCGAAGGATAAACTGGAACTGCAGTGGCAGTGGAACCACAATCCTGTGGATAATGCCTGGTCGCTCACAGAGCGCAAGGGCTGGCTCCGCCTGAAGACATCCCGTATTGTTCCTAACATCTTCCTGGCTCCTAATACCATCAGTACCCGTACCGAGGGACCAACCTGCGAGGGAATCATCAAGATGGATGTGAGCAAGATGAAAGATGGTGATGTTGCCGGTTTGTCTGCCTTCCAGGGTGATGCAGCCCTGCTTTCTATCGTGAAGGAAGGCAAGAAACTCTATATAGTAGGAACTAAGGAGAGTGTAGCTCTGACGGATAAGGAGAAGGCTGTGACCGGTGTGAAGCGCGAGGAGGTATATCTCCAGCCTTTGAATCTGAAGCTGGATAAGGCAACCAAGTCAGCTATCATCTATCTGAAGATAAGTTGCGATTTCCGTCTTCATCAGGATCTTGCCACCTTATTATATAGTATAGATGGCAAGACCTGGATTCCTGCCATCAAGGATTTCAAGATGCAGTATGATTATCGCCGCCTCTTTATGGGAACCCGCATCGCCATCTACAACTATGCCACAAAGGCTGCTGGCGGATATGTGGATGTGGATAGCTTTGAGTATCAAAAACAGTAGAATGATTTTAGTATAAAAAATAAATATGAGATATTGTAGGTTATTATTGGTAGTATTTATTTTCATTTCATCATTGGCAGTCGTAAAGGCTGCCAATGATTCCTTTGTTTCAGCCCATAACTCAGTTTCAGCCCATCAGTCAGTTTCAGCCCATCAGTCAGTTTCAGCCCATCAGTCTTTTGTTGCTTTTGAGCAGACTCAGGGGGCTTTTCCTGTGGTTTCTTCCGGGATTACTTCTGAGATTTATCTTGATGCTGCTGAGCCTCAGGGCGTGAAGCGGGCTGCAGAAGATCTGCGTTCTGATATCTATAAGGTAACGGGCAGATCACCTAGAGTCTGCTGCGACGGCGAATGGCCGGTACGTTATCCCGTCATCATCGGTACGTATGGTAAGGGAGATGTGGTTACCCGTCTGGCTAAACGGGGCTTGCTCAACGAGAAGGCCCTGAAGGGAAAATGGGAGAGCTACGTGGTCAAGACCCTGGAACATCCGATGAAGGGAGTGGACAAGGCTTTGGTCATTGCCGGTTCGGATATGCGAGGTACCATCTATGGCATCTATGAACTCTCAAGACAGATGGGCGTTTCGCCATGGTATTGGTGGGCTGATGTGCCTGTGGCTAAGCATAAGGAGGTGTTTGTGGAGAAATGCAACGTGGAGTCGGGGGAACCCAAGGTGAAATATCGTGGTATCTTTATCAACGATGAGTATCCCTGCATGACTTCCTGGGCTCGGGATAAGTTTGGGGGCATGAACAGCAAGATGTATGCGCATGTCTTCGAACTCCTGTTGCGCCTCAAGGCCAACTGTCTCTGGCCTGCCATGTGGGGCTCCTTCAAGGAGTATAAGCCGTTGATTCCTATTCTGAAAGATGAGAATGGAATGTATGAGGGTAACTGCTTCAATGAGGATGACCCCGAAAATCCTCGTCTGGCAAATGAATATGGCATCATTATGGGTACTTCTCATCACGAACCGATGATGCGTTCGCAGCAGGAATGGATCAGACATAAGAAAAACTATGGCAATGCCGACTGGAACTGGCAGACCAACCGGAAGGCTATCTCCCGTTTCTTCTCGGAAGGAATAGAGAATACCAAGAACTATGAGAATCTCGTAACTATTGGTATGCGTGGAGACGAAGACCGTCCGATGACTGATGCGGGTAGCAGGGAGGCCAACTTCCGACAGATGGAGGAAATTATCGCTGCTCAGCGCCAGATGATAGCCAAGGCTACCGGTAAACCTGCTTCTGAGACTCCTCAGGTGTGGACTCTCTATAGCGAGGTGCTTGATTACTATGACCAGGGTTTGAAGGTGCCGGATGATGTAATCGTGATGCTTTGCGATGATAATTTCGGTCATGTAAGACGCCTTCCTTACCTGGGTAAGGAGAAGCATAAAGGTGGCTACGGCATGTATTATCATGTGGGCTATTATGGTGCGCCAAGGGCAAGCAAGTGGCTCACGATGTCGACTATTTCTGAAATGTGGGAGCAGTTGCAGGCCACCTATCAGTATGGGGTGGATAAGCTCTGGATGCTCAATGTTGGGGATATCAAGCCGCATGAGTTTGCCATCGACTTCTTCATGGATATGGCATGGAACCCTGATCAGTTTAATGCCTATCATCTTAGAAAGTATGCCGAGCGATTCTCGGCATCGCAGTTTGGTGAGCAGCATGCAGAGGATATAGCCGATCTTCTGCTCCTTTACGGCCGTTATGCTTCGCGTATCAATGCCGAGATGCTTGATGATAAGACTTACAATCTTCAGTCTGGCGAGTTCAAGGCTGTGAGGGATGAGTTCCTTGCCTTGGAAGCCAAGGCACTTCGGATAGAAGCTTTGATGGATAAGGATCAGAAGGATGCTTATCAGGAACTGGTGCTTTTCCCGATTCAGGGCATGGCTAATCTCTATGATATGTATTACTCGCTGGCGATGAACAGGAAACTCTTTGCCGAGGGAGACGAGGAGGCGAATCGCTGGGCTGATGATGTGGAGAAGTGTTTCACAAGAGATTCTATGCTCTGTAGGCACTATAACCAAGAGATTGCTGCGGGCAAATGGAACCACATGATGGACCAGGTGCATATTGGCTATACCCAGTGGCATGCGCCAAGACACAACGTGATGCCGAAGGTATATCGCATTCAGGAGAATGACCAGCAGGATAAGCCTCTTACCACAGGATTCGTCTTTATGGAAAAAGGAGGAGTGGTGTCTATCGAGGCTCAGCATGTGGGTGAATGCAGGAATGCATCAGATGCTTCTTGGAAAATCATCCCAGGATTGGGACGTTCCCTGTCGGGTATCGCTCTGTTCCCTTATACGGCATCGGTGGAAAATGCCTGGGTGAAATATCGGATGAACCTGAATACACTGACCGATTTCGTGGATGTCTATCTCACGGTAGCTGCCGTGATGCCTTTCCTGAAAGGTGGACATCAGGTGGCACTCAGTTTGGATGGAGGTGAAGAGGTGGTTGTCCATCTCAACCAAAACCTGAACTGGGAGCATAAATATGACTTGATGTATCCTACTGCAGCTGCACGAGTGATTCAGAAAAAGGTTCGCCTTCGTCTGGATAAGAATAAGGGAGAGATGCATTCTTTGCAGCTTAGACCTTTGCAACCGGGCATCGTATTCGAGAAAATTGAGGTGGATTGTGGAGGAGGTTATGTACCATCACATCTTGGAATGCCGGAAAGTTTTTACAGATTGGAAAAATAAAACAGATCTTCTTTCGGGGACTGATATATTTTTTGTATATTTGTCCCCAACTTTTAAGATACAATCTTCTAAAAATAGTAATAATGAATGTAAAAAGACAATGTTTTATTGCTGCTTTGATGCTGGGAACTCTTATGCCTGCTTCTGCTGCAAAGGCGGTAAAGAGTGATAATAGTACCCGACTTTGGTATAATGCCCCTGCCCAGCAGTGGCTGGAGGCTCTGCCTATCGGAAACTCTCATCTGGGAGGTATGGTGTATGGCGGAACCACGGATGAGAATATCCAGTTGAATGAGGAGACTTTCTGGAGTGGCGGTCCTCATAACAACAATAGCAAGAAATCCCTGGAGAATCTGCCAAAGGTGAGGGAACTCATCTTCAATGGCAGGGAAGAGGAGGCGGCGGCTCTTATCAATCAGACCTTTATACCCGGTCCTCATGGCATGCGTTTCCTGCCGATGGCAAATCTGCATATCAGAATGAAGAACCAGGGAAAAGCTGAGCTGTTTGTGCGCAATCTGGATTTGAAGAAGGCGATTGCCACCACCAGTTTTGTGATGGATGGTGTAAGATATACCCGTACCACCTTTGCTTCGCTGGCAGATGGAGTCATCGTTTGCCATATCAAGGCGAGTAGAAAGGGTGCATTGAATATCGATGTTACCCTGGATTCGCCCTTTGAACATCAGACTCAGAAGACTGCGAATGGTGTAGTGCTGAAGGTGAAGGGACAAGACCAGGAAGGTCTCAAGGCGGCTCTTGCTGCCGAATGTGTGGCGGAAGTGAAGACGGATGGCACCGAGGCAACCATCATCGTGAGTGCTGCTACCAATTTTGTGAACTATCATGATGTATCGGGCAATGCAGCCCAGCGCAATGCCGACTATATCAATAAGGTGAAACTGATGAGCTATGCACAGTTGGAGAAACGCCATGTGGAGGCTTACCAGAAGCAGTTCGCTACTTCTTCTCTGATTTTGCCAACCGATATCAATGCTTCGTTGCCTACCAACCAGCGCCTGGAGAAATTTGCAGGCAGCAAGGATATGGCGATGGTGGCACTGATGTATAACTATGGTCGCTATCTGCTCATCTCCTCTTCACAGCCTGGTGGACAGGCGGCAAACCTGCAGGGTGTTTGGAATGACAGCAGAAATGCGCCTTGGGACAGCAAATATACCATCAACATCAATACGGAGATGAATTACTGGCCTGCCGAGGTAACGAATCTCGGCAACACAACGGAGCCTCTGTATTCGCTGATTAAGGATTTGAGCGTTACGGGAGCACAGACGGCTAGGGAAATGTATGGTTGTCGTGGCTGGATGGCACATCATAACACCGATATCTGGCGCATAGCAGGTCCGGTGGATGGTGCGCAGTGGGGCATGTTCCCGAACGGCGGAGCCTGGCTCACCACCCATCTCTGGCAGCATTATCTCTATACGGGCGACAAGGCTTTCCTCAAGCAGTGGTATCCGATAATAAAAGGTGCTGCTGAGTTCTATCTTGACTATATGCAGAAGTTGCCGGGCACCGAATGGAAGGTAACCGTGCCGTCGGTGAGTCCGGAACAGGGACCTATGGGTAAGAGAACTGCCGTAACGGCGGGATGCACGATGGATAACCAGATAGCCTTCGATGCCCTGACCAGTGCCGTGAAGGCTTCAGAAATATTGGGAGTTGATGAGGCTGAGCGCAAGGCGATGCAGCAACTGATTTCTCAGATTCCGCCAATGCAGATAGGAAAGTACGGACAGTTGCAGGAGTGGCTTGTGGATGCGGATGATCCGAAGAATGAGCATCGCCATATCTCGCATCTCTATGGATTGTATCCATCCAATCAGATTTCTCCTTTCTCTCATCCGGAACTGTTCCATGCCGCAGCCACCACTCTGAAGCATCGTGGCGACCAGGCTACGGGCTGGAGTCTGGGTTGGAAGACGAACTTCTGGGCACGCATGCTCGATGGCAATCATGCTTTCAGAATCATCAGCAATATGCTTCGACTGTTGCCATCTGATGCGCAGGCAAAGGAATATCCTGATGGCAGAACCTATCCGAATCTCTTCGATGCCCATCCTCCATTCCAAATTGATGGTAACTTCGGAGTAACAGCCGGTATCGCCGAAATGCTCCTGCAGAGTCATGATGGAGCCGTGCATCTCTTGCCAGCCTTGCCTGATGCCTGGAAAGAGGGAAGTGTAAAGGGACTTCGTGCCCGCGGCGGTTTTGTAGTGGATATGGACTGGAAGGATGGCAGACTGAAGCAGGCGAAGATTCGCTCAACCATCGGAGGCATCCTACGCCTTCGCTCATACGTACCGCTGAAGGCTAAAAATCTGAAGAAGGCAGAAGGTAAATGTCCAAATATCCTTTTTGCATCTGCAGAAGTAAAGCCTGTAATGGAACAGCATCGGATAACAGAAGGAGTGAAGGCACCTATTCCTGATGTGTATGAATATGACTTGGAAACAGAACCGGGAAAGACTTATACGATCAAATAATGCCCCAAAATCACATTTGTTGCCATAAAAGTATCATTTTGTCCACCTCTGGTTAGATAATTATTCGTACTTTTGTGGCAATATTTTTTATAATAATCTTTTAGACCTATCAATGAGAATGAAGAAATTATTATTTGCAACCTGTTGCATCGCTTTTTTGAGCGGTTCTTTGGGAGCAGCGGCGCAGAAAAAATCTGCAGCCAAGAATGTTCTGGCACAGACTTTGGAAGGGAAGTCTTGGTCGGCTGATAATGGTAATGGTACCTTTACAAACCCTTTGTTTTATGATGAGTTTTCTGATCCTGATATCATCAGAGTGGGGGAGGATTACTATCTGGCGGGTACCACGATGCACAGTGTGCCGGGACTGGTGGTTCTCCATTCCAAGGATTTGGTGAATTGGAAATTCTCTTCCTACTGTTTCGACCGATTCGATGATTCTGATGATTTCAATCTCCGCAATGGCAAGGAGGCGTACGGGCAGGGTATCTGGGCGCCTGCCATCCGATATCATAACGGCAAGTTCTATATCTTCTCCAATATCAACGGGCATGGATTGCAGGTGTATATCTCGGATAGTGCCAAAGGACCTTGGAAACATCATAAGGTAAATGGCGATATCTACGATCTTTCGGTGCTCTTCGATGACGATGGAAAGATTTATGCCGTGCATAAGTATGGCAACGTGACCGTTACCGAGTTGAAGCCTGATTTGAGCGGTCCTGTAGAGGGCAGCAGCAAGGTAGTGATTCAGGAAGGCAATGCGATGGGTGAGGGACATCATGTATATAAAATCAACGGCATGTACTACATCCTTTCTGCAGACTATTCGCCAATGGGCCGCATGCAGTGTGCCCGAAGCAAGAGTATCTGGGGACCTTATGAAACCTGCGTAATCAGCGAGCGTGAATCCTTTGGCTATGCCGCTGGATGGAGCGTGGGCAATGTAGGTTTAGGAAGACCTGTTCCTGAGGATGGTTTTCAATTTCAGAACAAAAGACCTAATGGCGTGAATTTGAGTTGTGCTACCATTCACCAGGGCGGCATCGTGCAGGCTCCGGATGGCAAATGGTGGGGCGTTTCGATGCAGGATTTCAATGCCGTGGGCAGAACGGTGTGTCTCTCGCCTATTACATGGGTAGATGGCTGGCCTTACTTTGGATTGGAGAAGAACCTGGGACGCTCGCCTCGTACCTGGTTCAAGCCGAATGATATGGTAAAGACACCACAGGCTCCATACGACAGATGTGATGATTTCTCGGGTAAAACTTTTAAACCGGTCTGGCAATGGAATCATAATCCGAATGACAAGATGTGGTCGCTGAATAAGGAGCGAAAAGGATGGCTCCGTATGCATTCCATGCCTGCCAAGCAACTGCTTTGGGCAAAGAATACATTGACGCAGCGTGCCATCGGACCGGTATCTTATACATCTGTAAAGTTGGATGCTTCCCGCTTGAAGGTAGGTGATGAGGCTGGTTTGGGTGCCATCAATACGCCATACGCTTCATTGGGCGTTGTCAAGACGGATAAGGGGTTGAACTTGAGATGTTATGACCAGAATACCAACAAGAAAGTGTTGAAGCCGTTGGCTAAAAGTAAGGTAGTATGGTTGCGACTTTGGGGTGATTATGACAAGAGCCAGTTGCAATATTCCTACTCTCTGGATGGTAAGAACTGGGAGAATATCGGTGAGCAGATGCTTTCACCTTATCAGTTGAAGACCTTCCAGGGTGTACGTGTGGCACTTTATGCTTTCAACAAGAAGGAATTGAATGGCGGTGTGGCTGATTTCGATGATTTCAAGGTGGAGGAGCCGATGGCTGACAGAACATCCAATTTGCCTATCGGAAAGACCATAAGATTCTCTAATCTCGCTGATGGCAGTCTGATGGATGCTACCGGACATGGATTGATGCATAGTTCCGGTGATCGAAACGACATGAGAAATCAGGTGAAGTTTGTTGTGGAGGATAGAGGTAAGGGAAAGATTGCTTTGAAGACGGCTGACGGACGATATGTCTATATTGCAGGTGCTGGTTTATCTGGTGATGTTCGTCTGACTTCCGACTCTTCCAAGGCAGAGGAGTTTGTATGGCAGGATATGCTTTATAACCGCTGCATGCTGCTTTCTCTGAAGACGCAGCGTTATGTAGGTAAAAATCCTGTGGATGGAAGTCCTTATTCTGCAGATTTCCAGGGTGCTGACGCCGGTATGAAGAATGGGTGTGTTTTCACTTGGGATGTTGTTGAGTAAAGATAGCTGTTCTTTATAAAATAGAAGAGGCAGATTCTCGCTGTGGGGGAGTCTGCCTCTTTATCTTATGTGATATTGTTCGATTATTCGAAATAGAATGTGAGTGCTATTATTTTGCTATGTGCTGACTTAGCAGATAGTGTGTACGGGAGTGTACTCTTGTCTTTTATGTTTTTGATGTGATTCTTATCGTATGTATCTGTTATTCCATACATGAATTTCAATTCAGGGCGAAGCTTGAAATAAGGCAGATAGAAATCACATCCCAATCCCAGCTCCAGGAACAGATCAGTTTTCTTCATTTTGATATAATCTTCGTTCTTGCTGTTCAGATTCATCATCGGGTTGATTCCTGCCATGATGTATGGGCGGTGATTGTTGAATCTCTGTGCTGCAAATATCAGGTCGAATGCACTGGAAATGTAAGCTGTCTTCATCTCCTGTTTCTGCTGTATTGGATTACCTGCCCCATCTTTTTCCTGCATGTTGTAGAAGGAGAGATGTCGGGTACCGAAATACATGGCTGGTGCTATGCGTAGCTGGAAGTGGTTGTTGAGGCGGAATTCTCCTAGTACACCTACTGTAAATCCTGGATCCCATCTGTCCTGGTCTACTGTTACGCAGCCATGTTGCTCAATGCCGTCAGCATCCAGATAAGTAACCGGTCCTGCATTCTGAAATTCTATATCCTGGAAATGGGTGCCTACCAATACACCGAAGTGGAATGGGCGTAAATCGGTATAAGGACGGTTTTCTACCGTTCTTTCCTGTGCACCAGCCTGGATTGTGATGGCAAGGCTTATGATGAATGTCAATAGTTTCTTTTTCATATATTTATAACGGAATATTCCTCTTCATATTGCTTTCCATTTTATTTCGATAATGTATAAATTAAGTAAAAACGTGAAATTTCTTATACCTAATTGTAGGTATTCCGAAAATAATTATTATCTTTGCACCATAATTATTAGGTAATATACCTGTAGTTATCAAACAAGACAAATTAAAAGCATATTATACAAAAACATTATAAACATTTAAACATTAATAATTATGGCATACGTAATTGGTGACGATTGTATCGCTTGCGGTACATGTATTGATGAGTGTCCATCAGGTGCAATCTCTGAGGGCGAGAAGTATTCAATCAACCCAGATCTCTGCACAGAGTGTGGTACTTGTGCTGATGTTTGCCCTAACGAGGCAATCAGTCTTCCTTAATCTATAAGGATAGATACTTTTAGTTACATAAAACATTGAGAGCGGTTCCCATGGGAATCGCTCTTTTCGTTTTCTATTGTTTGAAGATTTTTTCTCCCAATATCCCCTTATTTGCTTATAGTACAAATCATAGAAACGAAAAGGGGATTACATCAATAACTGATGCAATCCCCAATATATTGTAGTTAATGTTATGCTTATTCACCTGGCTTGAGACCTGCTTTCTCGTAAGCATCGTTAGCCAACTTGTTCTGTGGGTCAAGTTTCAGAAGCTTGTCCCAGTATGGCTTAGCTGTATTGAAGTCCTGCTTGTCGTAGGTATAGATGAAGCCCATATACTGGTATGATGTCTTCAGGTAGCTGAGCTCATCCTCATCACACTGCTTTGCTTCCAACTCATTGATTACTTCTGTGTAAGCAGCAATAGCCTTGTCATCCAACTCGTTCTGGAAAGCAGTGTTACCCTCCTGAAGCTTAGCAAATGGTTTCAATGTAGGATACTTCTCTGCCAACTTAGCGTAAACGGCGATAGCCTTATCGATGTTCTCAACCTTCTTGGCTGGATCTTTCTTAGCCTTGTTTACATAGATTTCAGCAAGCTTCATGAAGTCTGTAGGAGCTGCATTTGGATTCTTGTCCATGTACTGCTGGTTGTACTCCAAAGCTTTGTCTTCATCGCCCAACTCCTTGTAAGCCTCAGCTATATACTGCAATGGCTTAGGATCGTCTGCCTTCATCTCTAATGCCTTCTGGTACTGAACAATAGCCTCATTATACTGTTTGTTGCCAGCCAAAGCCAAACCATAATAAGAAATGATACTAGCATTCTTCTTGATAGAATCGGTGTTCATTACGATGTTTGCATGCTGGAGAGCTGATTCAAAGTTCTTTACGTCAACAGCGGCGCGCATAGCCAAAACCTGCATAGCTGCATCCTTAGGGAACTTCTGGATACCACTTTCGCAAAGGCTCAAACTTTCTTCCTTCTTACCAACGATATAAGCTGTGAAAGCATATTCGTACTGAGCATACTCTTCAAGTGTGTTTGGCTTAGCCTTTGAGAAATACTCATAAGCCTTCTCGTAGTTGCCGGCGCTGAAGAAGTTATGACCAGCTTCTGCCTCGATAGGGTAGTTAGGATTGATTTCTCTCAACTTGTTCAAAGCTTCAGCACTAGCCTGTGGGTCAATCTTACGGTAAACGTTAGAATAGCTGATGTATCCCTGAGGATTCTTAGGGTCCATTGTCATACACTGACCATACCATGTAGCAGCCTCACCACCATTGTCCTGCATTGCATAGATGTCGCCTTTCAGAATGTAAGCGTCACCATAGTTCTTGAACTTAGCGATGACAGCATCAGCAACGGCATTAGCTTGATCATAGCTCTTGTTCATTGCAAGAAGGTTACCCAAAGCTACCAATGCCTTAGGATCCTTTTTGAACTCCTTCTGGTATTCCTTGATTTCCTTGGCAAAAGCCTTAGGATCTGCATTACCAGCCTTTAATGTAGTCTCTATAGGTTTTAGCATGTCCTTATAGTTGACATCCTGTGCCATTGCAGGTGCTGCCAAACCCATGACGAGCAAACCTGCTACTAAATATTTAATTGCTTTCATAATTCTACTTTTTTATATGCGTCTCTTTCTTCGCGTTTTCTTTAGCGTTTTACATTAACGGTCTTTATAGTGATGTCACCTCTGTATGGAAGTAAACCGGTCTTGAACAGGATAAGCTGTCCTCTTGGACCTGAAATGTAGTTTGCGAAGCTCCAAGGCAATGCCTTGTGTGGGTCAACTACAATTGCATATAATGTTCTGACGAACGGATATCTTCCATCCAGCAAGTATGCCTGATATGGTTGCCAACTGTTAGATGGTGTTGCCACATCTTTGATAGATACTCGCATGACATGAATATTCTTCTTAAATGTAGTGTTGGTTGAATCACGGCGGTCGTTGAGCCAGTTAGATCCAATTACACCGATAGAGCCTGGGTTCTGATCCACATAGTCGATAACCTCTTTACTTGTTTTTGCGGCCATGATTTTTGCACCCATTTTAGCTCCGTGCAGCACAGAGTCTACTACATAATTGGTTGTTGCAGAGCGGGTATTATCGAAAATAACTTCGATGTCACCTCTCTTTGAACCTTTCACAATATCACTCCATTTTGTTGCCTTACCTGTAAGGATACGTTTGATATCTTTTACCGTAATACAAGTATCATTGTTCTGCTTGTTTACAATAAATGCTAATCCATCGTAACCGATAGGGAAAACAGAAGGAATTACATTGCTTTTAGACTTCAAGTAGGCTATTTCACTATCTTTCAAATTACGAGTAGTGAACAAGAGTGCTGTTTTGAAATCTTTAATCATCTGAAGTCCGGTGACTTCATCTGTATACTTCGGCTTGAGTTTAGCTTTCGGGAACTCATACTCAAACTGACTTCTTTCTTCGTCAATGATAGGACTCAAACTCTCGTCAGCCACAAATTCAATTGTGCCTGAAGTAGGAGTATCAGTTCTACCATCTTTGGCTTTCTTCTCGCCACATGACGAGAAGAAAGCCATTGATAGTACTGTTAATCCTATACCTAAAAAAATATAAGATGTTTTTTTCATTCTATTACTGCAATCTAAATACAACTGGTACAGTATACTTAACACGTACAGCAGAACCGTTTTGCTTACCAGGTTTCCACCTAGGCATGCTCTTAACGACACGCTGTGCTTCACGGTCAAGTGAAGGGTCTACGGAACGAGCTACCTTAACATCAGAGATAGAACCATCACGCTCTACCACGAATGATACGATAACACGACCCTGTACACCATTTTCCTGTGCAACGACAGGATACTTGATGTTGCTTGCAAGGTAAGACATCAGGGCGCCTTGTCCACCAGGGAATGAAGGCATCTCCTCTACAACATCGAAGACCTTAGTTGCAACCTCAGGTTTTGGTGCTGGTGGTGGAGGTGGGGCTGCTACTGCAATCTCACTTCTTACAGCTTCCACTGTACGGTCCTTCACACCTTCCTTGTCTTCAGCACCTACAGCTACCTTATCGTCCAGTTTATCCATCTGCTTAACCTGGTTTTCCTCTTTTACGAGTTCATCCTTCTTGATGACAGGTGCAGTAAACTTCTGAGTTTCGCGAGCCACAGGTATCTCCTTTTTAGGTTCAATCTTTGGCTTCACTGGCTCTTTCTTCTTTTCTTCCTTCTTAGCTTGCTTCTGGAGTTCAGCCAACTGCATAGCTTCCATGTATGCTTGCTGTTCTTCGGCCTGTTTCTGTTCGATAACCTTCCAAGCCAAGAATCCACCCACGAGAGCTGCAGCGATGACCAAGATCAGAAGAGCCTTGATGTTTCGACCAGAAGTACCCTTACGGAGCTGGTATGCACCATACTCCTTGTTCTTTCCGGCGAAAACCATTTCGACCCATTTAGGATCGTAAAGATCTATTTTTGCCATTTCTTTCTTGTTTAAAATTGTTTGTTACTCATCTTACATCTTAACGTTTCTTGACTTGAGAAGTTTCTCGTCGTCTGCGTTAATCTTATCGATGACGTAAGTACCAATGTTTGAAATCTGCATTTCGTCGAGAGCGTCAACCATATTCTTGTAAGAAGCGTTGTCGGTAGGCTTGATGACGATGGTAAGAGTAGGAATCTTTCCGTCCTTCAATTTACCAGCCTTCAAATCGCTCAACTTCTTCTGATAGATGCTATCAGGATACTGCTTAGGATTCTTCTGACGGTCCATGTTCAACTCCTTGACAGCAAGTGCGATTCTTTCTACAGGGCGTGTGCCGTTTTCTGTAGCGTGCTCTCTCAAGACCTTACGGATGCCCTGGCTTCCCCATGTAGTCTCCTTGATCCATGTTGGATCATCGTACTTAGGAATACCAGCACCATAATAAATCTTGTTGTCTGCTGTTACGTAGAGTGTCACAGTCTCAGAAGCTTTCGACTCGTTCCTCTTGTCCTCTGGTTGGTTGTCATCATTACTTGGCATAGTCAGCTCCATTGTCTGAGGTTTGCTCAATGATGTACACAGCATGAAGAACGTGATAAGAAGCATGAGCATATCCACCATAGGCGTAAAGTCTACGCGGACATTCATTTTCTTTTGTTTGCTTTCTTTCTTTGCCATTTATTCGTCCCCCTGTTGTTTTAACTGTGTAATCATATAGTAATGACTCTCGTCCATATCCTGGAGTTCGTTCATCACTCTCTTAACGGTCTTGTAAGGTGTAGAAGCATCTGCCTTCAGGGCAATCTTGATGTCCTCGTTTACGTTACGAGCTGCGTCAACCCACTGCTGGAACTCGCTCATACCGCCCTTAATACTGTCGAGAGGAATACCTTTAGTCTGGAGATACTGTGGACGCTTAGAAGCGTTCATTGTCAGATAAGTACTCAAGTCGTTCATTGGTACACCAAACGTACCTTCGCTCTTGAATGTCTCAATCTGCTTTGGATTCAATGACACACCGAAGTTACCTGTCATTGTACTCAATGTATTTCCAAGCTGATCAGTATTATCAATACTCATAAATACTTGGCCCTCGCCGGTAGGTTTACCAGCCTTGTCCTTTTCAGGACTAACCAAGATGGTCAAGACGCCGTTCTCTGGCACCTTAATCTCAGACACAGATCCTGGTGTGTTAA
>ERZ1034976.291-NODE-291-length-47555-cov-16.415874_pt1 | contig 47555 bp, 63 predicted proteins | sample MGYA00520623_ERZ1034976 | MGnify/ENA primary metagenome ERZ1034976 (study PRJEB33766, sample SAMN09781774) | gut metagenome | biome: gut microbiome | host: Homo sapiens | place: Madagascar | study: EMG produced TPA metagenomics assembly of the PRJNA485056 data... | reverse complement strand
GTTCTGCAGGGGGTTCAGCGGGAGGGTCAGCAAAAAACTGAAGCCCGATACCCTTTAGGGTGTCTCTGATGTTCTCTTCCATTGTTCGTTCCTCCTTACAATACCCATGCTCACCGTGCATGGTAACGGTAATCCAGTCGTTCTTTACCCTCTGCAGTCTGGTAAAAAGAGCCATCAAACTTCTCAGCCAATTTATTGCGTCTGAAGTCTAATTTTCTGTTGAGTCTTTTGTACTTATCATTAAGTTTCTGCGGAATAGGCATACCCTTCTTAGCGCACTTTACTCTGCGGAGCATGACACCCTGAAGTTCTTCAAGAACGGAAAGGGTGGTTTCATCATCCATAATAACAGGATACCTTTTTCCACAGTTAGGACAATACAAATAGGTCAATACAACCTCGTGCAAAAAATCGCCTTTTTCAAGGGTCAACCGTTCCTCTCGTACAGAGTTTTTGTTTACAGCAAACGTTGCGTTACAAATATCACATACCGTTTTGTTATCAGGCAAAGGCAATTTTGTCTTCATACTATCCTCCTAAACTATGTGCAAAAACATCCAATTCGGGGTCTGAACCCCCAAGAGCCCAATCAGCGATCCTATCTGCTATACTTACCATGCTGTCTTCTATCACAGCAATAAAAGTACACATACCGTTTGGATGGTCTAAGGGTAAATCGTCTTTTTCATATAACTGACCATCCCTATCAGCACAGATAGGACAAACTCTTGCGCTATTTGAAGATACCCATTGATATTTTGTTACAAACGGGTTCTTTTTGGTTGTTTCTACAAAACTTTGCTGAAAGGCGTGGGACACCATAGTGCGGGCAAGCCGCTGAGCATTATAATCTACTTTTACAGTAGTTCCTGGGTAAACCTTCGACCAGTCCCACGCCTTTTTAGCAGTAGGGTCAACATACTTCTCCAAACCCTTGGCTATTTCATAGGCACTTTTGTTCTGAGCAATCCCTTGAGCTATAACAATTTTAACATCCTGTTGTGTTTTCCTTGTAGACTTCCAAAGAGCTTTACTCAAAGTCCAGTTCCCTTCATATAGTTGTCCTGTAGCCACAGTTTTAACAATCCTATCGGGAACGTGAGAAAAAGCACCTTCAATAGGCATTCCTACTCTTTTCAAGAAATTTATATTGTCCTTAACAACTGCTTCAGAAACGTCTTTCATGTTATCTTGAATAATTTCTCCAAGGTCGTTACGAATATTTCTGAGAGCACTATCTATCTGCCTTTGAATACCATATAAATATTGTTGTCTCAATAGATTTGAAGTTGTATTTGGAATAGTAGCTAGTTCTTTAGCAATATCCGCAGCAGCATTTTCATATAGTTTCTGAATTTGCTTTTGTTGAAGTTTGGTTAGCTTGATTCGTCTTTTTTCTGAATATCGTAAACTCAGTTTACTACTCATGTCTTTGCTCTAATCAAATAAGTGATTGGGGTATTCCGGTCATAATACGGAGATACAGGACCAATATTAGTATAAACACCATTCTTGGTGTTTGCACTAAATGGCCCACCTGCATCGAACCATTTCCCATTACCAGCATAGATTGCCAAGTTACTAGCCCAAATACATACATCAGCTGGTCTTAAATCAGTCAACTTAGAATATGTCTTTTTACCAGCATCAATGACTTTACAACCAATCAAATTACTCGTACCAGTAATTTTTCCTGAGGCATGAGAAATCCGTTTTCCCGACTTCAGCAAACCAACTTCTTGAAGTACCCAAGATACAAAATGAGAACAGCTAGAGCCAGGTTTACTTAGGCTCTTTGTTTCTTCCCAAGTATTTTTTGCCTTGTGAGTACTGTCTTTATAGTGCCACTTATGTGATACCATATACTTTCCAAATTCAGCAGCTTTAGTCAAAATTGCGTCTCTAACAAGAGCCGCCTGGGTCTTAGACCCCACAACACCGTCCACCGTCAGACCAGCCTTATACTGATACCCCCTCACAGCGCTGTCCGTCTGCACACCCCAGATACCGTCCTCCGTCAGCTGGCTGCCCACCAGATTGAGCCGGTGCTGGAGGAGCTTGACGTCATCGCCCTTATCTCCCTTGCGGAGCAGGTCGGTGTTGCCGGTCTGGGGCTGTGCAAAATACCCGTGGTTGCAATCCACATTACCTTTGATACCTGCCACTCTGCCTTTGCTGGTGTACTGCCACGCCCAGACCTTGCCAGTGTAGTGGAGTTTGGAGCCGTACTCCGCCAGCCACAGAGGGTAGGCAGTCAGGCGGGACGCCTGGAGTTTGGTCTGGATGAAGTTAGTGGAGCTGTACAGGCCGACCTTGCGCCCAGCCGCTTTGATTGTCTCCAAAAACTTCAACACAATATCCGTCCGGGTCTTGTTGCTTAGCGCCAGGATGGACTTCTCATATTCCTGGTCAAAGAAAACTGGGAGCTCAAAATTCTTCCCTTTTAAAACTTTGAGGCAAGTCTTTGCTTCTTGTTCACCTTTGGTTACGCTATCTGCATAACTATACCAATAAGCACCGACTTTAATTCCTGCTGCTTTTGCACCAGCATAATTCCGTTCAAAGTATTTGTCTTTTTGGCTAAGTTCTCTTCCATAACCGGCTCTGATAATTGCAAAGTCAATTCCGGCTTTTGCTACTTTTGTCCAGTCAATAATACCCTGATGTTCTGACACATCAATGCCTTTCAGACTCAAAGCTCTTCCTCCTCTCCTGTTTCCGTAGTGTTAGAAACCTCGGTTTCAGATTCTTCTGGAATATCTGCTGGTTCAGATTCTTCTGGAATAGGTTCCACAAAACTGTCTTCAAGGATCTGCCGCTCAAGAGCAATCTGTCTCAGTTCTTCATCCGCTTCATCATCGGTCAGATTGCGCCACTTCTTCATATAGGCTTTCTTGGACATCGTCTGGGCTGTTACCTCAGCCAAGTCGGTCTGCTTTTCCTCCTGCTCATCCTCAGGCAGAGGATACTGGTTGTCAACCCGGACAGTGTAACCCACATCAGGTAGGGCCTCGTCAATGTAGAAAGAGCCAGCCTTGGGGTACAGTCGTACACCTTCAATGATACATTTGGCCATGAACTGGAGTGCGGGCCGCCACGCAAGCATCTTTTCCTCACATCTCACAATCAAGTCCCAGTAAATGGCCTTCAGGGTTTTACCAGAGGATACAACACCCTTCAAGGCTTCGGGGGATACATTAGGGACAGCGCACTGCTCATACATAGTATTCTTGATTCTGTCCAGGGTAGTCCCCAGCGCACTAGAGTAGCTCATGGGAGAATCCAATACACCAACCTGAGCTGTTTTGTCCTGAGCCTGGTTCTGGTCAGTGGCCAAGTCCCAGAAAGCACCCGCGGAGATAGACAAATCCCGAGTGGACTCAGGAGAGGCATCAATGGTGTAGCGGATAGGGTTCATGCCCTTGCGTTCTGCATCCATATCGGCTGCGGCCAAGCGACTGTACCAGCTCTCATAGTATTCCAACTGCTCAATCTCTGAAACACCAATCAGGTCACCCGTCAGGCCGTCATTCACGATAACCCAGGCCGGGATGAAGGTGAAGCGGGTCTGTGTGTCGGGCTGAATCTTCTCAACCAGCTGGCCCATTCCATTGTACACATTTTCAGAGTAGTAGCAGAAGCCGTTGTCCATCCAGTATTTCTTTTTGTAGATGCGCTGGTCAACCTTAGCTTTCTCGTTGTTTAACCCATAGAATGCCACAATCTTGGTCAGGATGTTCGCATTGTTGGGGTCAACATCGTATACAAACTCAAGGCTGGGGAGAAAGCTCACCTGAATGCCACTGTTCTCGTTGATATTGAACATCAGGGCCACTCTCTTACTGATGAAGCAATCCTTGGCGGCCTTGAGTAGAGCGTTTCTGAAGCCGTTCTCCTCCAGGACATTATCCACTAGCGTCTGGTAAATTGTCGCTGCATCCTTGGCCCGTTCACGCTCAGTCTTATTCTCACCCAGGTCTACATCCACGAAGAAGTCAGGAGACTTAGAGAACAAAAATCGCACTTCCTTGTCTAACAGGGAGCGGGTTGTTTTGTATCGCAGGTCTGCCGGGGTGTAATCTAATGCACCCTCCTGGATGTAGGAGGCGCCATGCTCATACACATCATACAAGCGGATGACCTCATACATATCCTCCAGGACATTGGTACCATACAGACCCTCCAGCTCTGCTTTGATAATGCCCACAGGGATGTTCAAAAGCCTTGTTACATCAACCTGTGCTTCTTCTTTGTTAGCCATGTTCTCACCTCTTTCAAAAATCGTTTTCTGTTCTGCTTCTCACCCTTGATAAAGTTGTAGCGGGTTCTTTTGTAGATTTGCTCTATGGTGTATTTGTCTACGGGATTAGTCTTACGCTCCTCAGCCTTCACTCTCTCAAGTTCAGCCCTGAAAGCCTTGTACCCTTCACAGTTTCCATGGCAGAGCTCAGAGTGAGTGTTGCACCCAAAACAAGGGGATCGGGGCCTCATTTGTCCCCGTTGCTATTGGAGCTAGAGCTGGCGTCAACCAGACCCTCTCCAATAATATAGGCAATCAGGGTTGCCCCCGACATAATAATACTGGTTACGTGAGTAATAGTGCTATCACCCAGACCAAACCCCAAAAGAATAGCGGAAATAAAACCCACGATAGCAGTCCAGAATTTCCGGGAAGTTAGTTTTCTCTTCCAGTTAATCTTTTCCAGCATGTGTTACAACCTCCATTAAATTATTCCATAGTAATGCTAGTACAAGCCCATAAGACAAAGCGGGGAACACAATCTACAAAATCAGAAAGGGTATCATATAGAAAAACAGGAGTACACATGACAGGTGGGTCAAAATTTTGTTGATGTTAACGTCTTATGGACTCGTACTAGCATTACTATGTTTTGGTTACATTCTCTTAATTGCTCTAATCAAAAGCAATCGAACCCCTTGACACAAGGCATAAATAAGTTTGCTTTGCCAAATATCCTGCTCAATTTTCACTTGGCACATACCATCTTCAATCTCATTTAAAGCCTCAACCATTTGTTCTCTCACAATCCACCCCTCCTACTATTTCTGGGGATTTGCTTAATATCTGCTACCTCATAATTATCCAGTGCATACCAAATAGCCGAAAATGTATGAGGGTCGATATTGAACTGATCATAGATAGGTCTGTCCTGCCTGTCCTTAGAATAGATAAGCGTTGACAACTCCTTGATTGTGTTCAGACAATCAGGAGAACAGATAATTCTGTGAAATCGCTTGATTTTTCTTGTGTTAGCCAATCTAGAGCCGGGGAATTTGTGGCATCCTCGCATCCTGAATCCATTTTGGCGATAGAAAGCAATTGCCTTAGGGTCTTCACAGTCGGCGACTATCTGGACCTTATCCAGGCCGAATTCTCTAAGCTCCTTTGCCGTCTTATCATCAGTCATGCGATTTTTGTAGTACTCCCAGTAGATGTAAAGAATCTTCTGCTGGTCATCCACCGCCATACGAACAACAGCGTTGTAAGAGGTTTCAAATCCAAAGTCCATACCGTTGAACTTGAATTTGTCGGGAATGGAAGCCACCTTAGACATGACCTCCTGATGAGACTTAGCAACCTCAAACTGGGGTAGAACCTTAGTGCCATTGATACCAAAGTGACCGAGACGAGCTATTCGATAGAGATCCGGGTCATAAGACCTTATCTCATCCAGCTGTTCAATGTACGAAGCTGGCAGAAAATGATTGTCGTCCACAGTAGAATGGTGATAGTAAGTATCCTTAGTCCGAATGATTCGCTTTTTGTAAAGCTCCTCATCGTCCATAACAAATCGGTTGTTCTCCTCATCTCTAAAGAACTGCTTATAGGTCCAGTTTTCCTTGTCTACAGGGTTCTCTGAGAGAATGAAGTGAATACTCAGGAAGGGGTGTCTGGCACGACCCAACAGTTCTTTATAGCCGGCATACTTAAGTTCGGAGGCCTCCTCTATCCAGATTATGGTGACCCCATTGATGGACTTCAGCTTGGCCGGCTTATCCATCCCCTTAAAAATGATTTGAGAACCATTCTTGAACTTAATCTTCATGGGGGACTGGACGAACCTCATCACAGGTTGACCATGTTTATCATCAGTCAAGTGGAGGTCCTCAGCCAGTTCCTCGAAAAGGGAAAAGCAGGACTCTCTGATGGTTTCGTAAACCTCACGAATCACCAGGACCTTTCTTTTCTCCCTGATACACTTGAGAATGATTTTGAGAGCGATGTGATAAGACTTAGAGGAACCATATCCGCCTAGGAGAAAATAGAACCGGGAGTTCCAATCCCCCACAAACTCACGGAAATGTTCGTTGACCCTTTTATATACGTTGGCCATAATCACACACCCACAATCTCAATCTTCAAAGGCTCCTCGTCATCTTCATCGGAATTAGCTGCCTTCTCCAGAATACGAAGCTTGGCATCCTGAGCCTTATCCCCAGGTAGAACTTTGAAGTACGAGGATAGTCTATCAAGGGCCTTCATCTTGTCCGCCATCTTGATAGTGATACCATCCTTGCCTTCCTTTATCTCAGTGATGACCTGGCCATCAGTTTGACCAGAGCCTTTGAGTATGACCCCTGCACCAGACACATTGACATAGTCATTCATATCGGCAAAGGCTATCTTGGCCCACATCCTGATAATGTCTAGTGTATCCACAAACAGTTCTTCACAGGCTTGGGATTGCAGGTCCTTCAGAAACTGTTTGACCTTGGGCTTGTTGAGTATCTTGTACCCGGCGTTGTAAGACCAGGCCGAACTATAGCCTGCCCTCATGGCTGCCTGAGTAGCATTCTTGCACTTGAAGTAGTGGTAGCAGAAGGCTTCTTCCTGTTCAGATAGGCCATACTTTTCAGCAGCAGACTCAATGAACTGCTTGGTCTTCTTACTTACCTTGATCTTGTCCCCTGGGTCTTCCTTAACGTATTGATCCCAGTTCTCTGATCTAATCCACTCACGCACATAAGCCTGGGGGACTTTACCCACACGAGAGAGAACCTTAACACTGACCTCACCACCATGTTCTATATAATAGGTTAGGGTTTCGTCATGATGTTGCTTCATCTCAGTGGGACTGTATTCCTTGACAGCCTCATCATATTTCACTTTTTTGGACTTCTTAGGCTCCCCCATGGTTATCACCCCTTTCTTATTTTATCTAAAATTGTCGAGTCTTGAACATAAAAATAACCCGTTTAGGGGGCTAAAACCCCCTAAACAAGGCCTTTTGCCAGGATTTAGAAGAGATCACCACTTCCTGACACGTAAATTCTACCATATCCTAAAGGAATTGTCCATGGTATAAACTCTTGATTTTATACAATAAGAAAACCCAGGCAGTATGACTCTTGATGAATCACTTACCTGGGCTTCCTTGCTCTACCAACTGAGCTGGGTCGGAGGTGACCCTGGTCTGGGTAATGGGATTCGAACCCACACGGCCTAAGCCACAGGAACCTAAATCCTGGGTGTCTACCTATTTCACCATACCCAGATATCCCCAACCAGAATTGCACTGGAGCTGGAAGACCAGTCAGGCTTTTACGGGATGCCTGATATATTTAGGCGACGGTTGCGCTAGGGGATATAATCCCCTGGAGCAAGTGATGGGAATTGAACCCATGTTCTCAGCTTGGAGGGCTGATACACTAACCATTGTGTTACACCTGCAGATGGTGGGCCTTCTGGGACTTGAACCCAGGGCCATCCAGTTATGAGCTGGAGGCTCTAACCAACTGAGCTAAAGACCCTTATAGTTCCCAGGGGGTCCTTGCCACTGTTCCTTGTCCCATATACCTATAGGAAGTGGGAGTTAATGTAGATCGGATATGTGGGGGTGTCCCCCTGGGATAAATATAGTATATCACAAGAAGTGGAATATGTAAATATCCTACTTTCTTGACTCAGGGTAATGGTCACAACAGTAAGGGCAGGTATCTCCCATGGAGTCTTCTAGGCTCTTTGATATTTGAGTCTGTAGGTCTCTTATTATTTTTAGGTCAATTTCTTTCATCGATCTTCACCTCCATTCATCTTTGCTCCACAGTCCTCACAGTATTTTTGGGTAGGCTTTTCCCAACTGCCTTCAGTACTAATAACAAAGCCGCACTCAGAGCAGCACCACTCGTCTCCGCCAAGATGCGTCCACCGCCCATGCACCATCAGGGCAACGTCAGCAGCGGGCAAATTCTCCACATATTCCAACACCGATTCAATGCCATTTATAAAATGCCCGTTCGCGTGCTCCTTGTCGCAATGGTCTTTCCGGATTGGAAACTTCATTATCGCTTCCCTGTTAATGTATTCAGCCATTACTTTACCCCCTTCACACCCTTTCTTCGTTTCCAGGTCACTCCTCAGAATAATTTCCACTATATACTCCGACCTTCTTACGAATTCTCTCCGCCACCACAGAAAGAAACTGGGAGTTAGTCACCCTTCCCGAATTGGAGGAAACTACCAGGCCAAAGTACTTCTGTAGGACATCTAGATCGCTATATAGATACATTCTCTCTATAGCATGCCGAAGAGACCTTTCCACTCGAGAAGGAGTAGAGTTGTGCTCTTGGGCAATTACAGGATAAAGGTCCTTGGTGATGAAAAAGGCTGATTTAGGATTCTCCAGGATAAGACAAATGCCTGTCTTGGCATACTCATACCCCTGCAGACAGGGAGACACTCCCAGAAAGATGAGCTCATCGATAACAACCCCCATAATGTCGGTGGTTACCTTGATTCTTGGTGTCTTCATGATATATTCCCCCTATTGTTCCTGCTAATGCAGGTTTTTACAATACCATTATAAGAGAAGGAGTGGACCTTTGTCCACCCCCTAAACTCTTCACTTTTTCCTGCACTTCCAACCCTCGCACTCGATACAGTGCTCATAGGTCTTAAGGCGTTTCCCCATCCCGAAAGGCAGAGACCACTTCATTCTTGGTTCTCCTCTCTCAAGTAAGAGCATTTCTTACAGTCCTTATGGAGCTTACCACCAGCAGACCTCTGGCCATTACATTTACCGAGTCCATGGTCAGCGAAGCAGATAGGAACCCCAGTATAGGAATCTCTTTTTGCGTGGGAAAGACTAGTTCTGCCCAGCTTCTCCAGTTTTCCATGTTCTTCCTCGAACTCAGCCAATGCCTGCTTATACTCCTCTTGCTGAGCTTTGTTGGGCTTTACCCCCACAGGCCTATTGTCTTTCATCAGCTGTTTGAGGCTAGTCTTTCGGTTGGAGTCAGACTCGGAAGCTCCCCCTCTTTCACCGCGATGCAAGTCTTCCAGATAACAACTCATCCAGTCCTTCAGCTTTCCAGCTTCCTGAGCCCTCTTTACTTCCCTGGCAGCTTCCAGCTCCTCCTCCAGTCTCCGTCTATCCTTCTTAGCCTGAGCCCTGACCAACAGGCAAGTCAGAAGATTGATTTTCTCATCCACAGTTTTTATTCTAGCAGAACATTCTGGGCAGCACTCAGCAATTTTATAAGCCAAGCACTCTCCATTCTTATCCCGATTAAAACAAGTTATCATGTACATCTCTCCTTATAGTAATTTATTCTGGGACCTTGTGTGAACTTGTGTATAGGCTCTTCACTTTCTCTCTTCGTCGAACGCTCAGCTCATTCGTCACCCGAAGTCTTGAAGTTGCCTTTGTCATCGAAGAGCTCCGAATACCATTCTTCAATGTCAACCCCCTTCTCCTTCAGCTTGTGTCTCTCTGGGTAGAGATCATCGAGCTCATAGAATTCCCTCATCCGAAGATGCTCCTTGAACATGAAGAAGTAAAAATCCCTTAGCTTCTTCGGACCCCATCCAGCGAATTGCTTAAGCGACCACAGAACCATTGTATCAAGGTCCAGTTGATACTCCCTATCCCTTTGGAGAATCTGTCGGTCAATCTCGTGCATCATTGCACTCCTTCCGACTCCCTGAGTAGCAGCTTTGCCAATCTCATGAGCTTTCATCTGATAAGTAGGTTCGGATTTGACCTTTAGACCAGTCCTCTTCTCCAGCTTTCTGCGTTCTTTTCGATTCATATCTACTCCTTCTGAATTCTTTTGGCCAGCTTCATCAAAAGCTCGACCGGAGTCTCACCAAGCTCAGTAGCCGCTTGAAGTACTTTTCTAGTAAGGCCCTCATTCTCCCATAAGAGCTTATACACTCTCTTGCAAGTTTCTAAAGAATAGGTGCTTTCCTGAGCCAGTCGTCTGATAGCTCCTTCATCCCTATTTTCTCCCCTCACTTGTTCCACAGTAATACCAGCTTTTCGAAGTAACTCCAGGCCAGAAGTGTCTCTGTACTCCTCCAGATATTTAAGCTCTTTGATGCCAGAGTTCACAATGACCTTGGCACAGTTGATGCAGGGAGACATGGAGCAGTACATTGTACACCCCTCCACAGACACGCCAGCCCTGGCAGCGAAGGCGATAGCGTTAGTCTCAGCATGAAGACTTCTAGTACACCCAGGACCCATACACTCAGTGCCAGTAGGCCCCAGTACTCCAGCGATAATCAACACCTGCTGCGAGCCATCGGGCTTACTACAGGCAGGCATACCGGAGACCGGTCCATTGTATCCCATGGAAATAATACGTCCATCCCTCACAATAAGGGCACCAACCTGAGATCTCAGGCAGGTAGATCGTTGGGCCACTACAGAGCATATCTGGGAGAACATCTCCTCCCTTGATATTCTGTCCCTTATCATATTCTTGACCATCCTTTCTTGATAATGTGTATTCTAGTACTAGTTTTAGTGGTATGTGGATAACCTTGTGGAAAATGTGGATAACTGGAACACCCCGTATAAGGCCGCTGAGAGCCCGCTGGGGCCATTTTAACCCCTGGGGGTATAAACATACCAGTGACCCCCTAAAAAGCCACCAGGCTGGCCCTGTGCTCCCTGTGGCACCCCTCCTTAGCCCAGGCCCCTCGTGGGAGTGAAATCAGGGGCTAATTTTGTATCTTGTACGAGTTTAAGCTTATCCAACCAGACCCAGAGGCAGTGGCCCTCTTGACCCTCCCGGCCATGGGTTCTCAGGTTCAAGGCATGGCCATCCAGTACCCCCCCAGTAAACTCCACACCAGGGATATACCAGCTACCTACCTGGCAGGCAGCAACAATCCTTCCACGACCCACACCCTCCACGTAGACCTCCTTGTCCTTCCACAGAGGGAGAGGGCAGACAGGGTAGTATCCCGGCACCCCGCTCCGGATGTCCCAGTAGTTCCACCTAGAACTGCAGGCCTCAGCCATTGGGCTCAGGACCTCCAGCTTCTCCCGGTACAGGTTCATCAGATTGGTAATCTCCAACATGACCTTCAGTGGGTCCTTGAGCCCCTTGGCTTCTAGTATTCCTCCTCGACCTTTCATATCGCAGTACCTCCTTCTTCAGTCGATTGAGATTCTTCTTCCGGACTCGTTCCTTCCGATGTCCACAGAGGGAGATGACTCTCTCACTCAGTCCATACCTCTGGGCCTTTCTTATCAGGGCCAGTTCTTCTCTCCTTGCCCTATTCCTCTCAGACAGCTTCTGCCACTCCTGGCCTAGCTTCTTTAGGGCCGGGGCGAAGACAGTCCTACCCCACAGGCTTATAGCTTCCACACCCTCAGAGATACCCTGAGCCAGGAACCGGCCAGCCTTAGCCAACTTCTGGTTAACCTCCTCCATCGGGTCGGGCTCTACCGTAGTCTTCACCCTAGTGGCCTTGTCCAGTATCTTCATAGGCTCACCTCCTTTCCTATACTTCCATTATACCACACCCACCCACAAAAAGAAATCCCTAGGATTCTTGATCCCAGGGTTTTATTCTTGCTACCCCTAGTATTCCTCCAGTCAGTTGGTTGAGATTGAGTAGTGATTTATTACACTATTATTTATACCAGAGCCTCGGTTGGATGTAAATGAGTTTTTCGAATGTTCTCTAATTTTTTTGTAGAGAGACTGTAGAGAAGAGAACTAAACTACTGGGCCGGACCGAGACCGGACAAAGATGGCTGGGATGCTGGGGGCCGGGGGCCTTTAGGCCCAGAGGCCCATCAGCCCCAGGCCATTTTGGCTGGGCTATATGATTATTTTATTTTCATATTCTATATTCGTATTGAGGGGGAGGCGGTATATATATTCTATATTCGTATTGCAGAAATGCTACATATCTATTATAATACTTATTGCATATTACGTCGTAATACGTATATAGAATATTATAGCAGGGGTCGTAATATGCAATATACGAGGGCCATTTTTATATTGAGACTTTCTGCTATATGGCAATATACTTACACAAAATAACGTGGCAGTCGTAATATGCAATATACCTTACACAAAATACGAGGGCCATTTTTGGGGTCTGTATTCGTATAAGTATTATAATATATGTATCAAGAGTTTAGGCCATTTACAAGGCCTCGTTCCTGTGGTATTATAGGGATGGTACTGAAAAAGAAAGGAGGGAAGCTCATGAGATACTACGGAATTGAGCCCATGCTCATCGACCTCAAGAGTAGTGGGGAGCAGGTGGCCCACATCTATATTAAGGACCACGAGCCCCAGTATGACTTTGTGGACGATGGGGTCTCTCAAGCACACCATCTGCGTAGCGTAGTAGAGGCTGCTCAGTGTGTGATTGAGACTCTTGCTGACCGAGGAGAGGTGTGGATTGGGCTCGAAGGGTTTTCCATCTACAGCTATTTGCCCTCGACTGAGGCCGGACTTCTGTACTTTGGAGAGGTAAAACTAGTTACTCTACCAAACGACCGTCGCAAAGTTCGCTATCCAGTAGTCCAATTCGAGGATGGAACAGTCTGCCAGAAGCTTTCGGACTTCCTGGAGTACTTCAAATTGGAGAATAACTACAGCAATCGTGGCAAAGTGATGAGATGGCTGAGCTCCCTGGACGGTCCCACAACCAAACTTCGGACCAGAAAACAGAAATTTGACCGAAAAAAAGTCATAAGTCTGGAGAAGGGGACCAACCGATTCGGAAAACCCACGGCAATTCTGCACTATCGAAGACTTCCAGCTATGGTCGGACTCAAGCCGATGCTCGACACATTCCCTGATTTGACCTCTACTCAGGTCCAAGAGCTCTATAGTGACTATGGAATTGCTCTTCCAGGCACCTTCAAGAGGGCCTTCAAGGAACGCAAACAGCCTGACCCCGCCCCTGTGGACGATGAGTCGGAGGAGTTCATCCCCATGGACGAACGTCCACTACGTATCCCGGAACCATATCAGCCCACGAACGAGGAAATCCAGCCACCCGACAAGAAGGTCCTGTGGGGGTATATCCACGCAACAGGTCTCTATCCCCGTCGGGGGAGAGTTATGGGCAGCAATCCCATTCATGTAGGAGACATTCCTATTAAAAATGAGGGGGAGCTGAGAAAGTTCCTGGAGCAGTGGAGGTATAGCATCGATGACAAACTACTCCACAAGCTGTGGAACTTCGTTTTGGAGGGGAACGGTGAACAGCAATGAAAGTCTGGGAAACGTTCACGAGTCAACAGCAATGGAAGGAGTACCTCCAAAACCTCGTTCGAACCAATAAGAAGGCCCTCTACCGAGCCATTATTCTCATAGCCCAGTTTCAAACTCCGGAGGAAAAGGCCTATGGAGCGACAATTGACAAGAATAATAGAGGCTTCGGAGCTGTGGATGCTGAGATGATGACCTCTTTAGCCCTGAGACTGGAGGCTGGCGGGGAGTTAACCCCCCGAGAATTAGCAATTTGCAGGAACAAGATGCCGAAATATTGGAGGCAACTCATGATTATATCCAGGGAAAACATGAAAAAGACTAAGAGCTAGTTAAATTCTAGACTCTGCAATCCTCATTATGAGATAGCTCAGGACATACTCTTTGCACTGGAGGGGCAAATGACCTCAGGAGTTCCATTCTAAATACTTACTCAATGGAGAGGTCGAGAGACCCCTCCTTTTTTTTTGAGAATCTTTCTTCAAAAACCATTTACAAACTCGTACGAGAGTCTTATGATAACATTATCAACAAACCACCTACCAACTGACAAACTCAAGGAGGAAATTAAAATGGCTATTCGTACTGCTACCTGGACCAACATCGGAGCTAACATCTCCAAAGCCACCAACATCGAAGAAGCTCTGAAGCTCTCTCACCTGGACTACACAGTGGAGAAGGTTCCTGTCTACCTGGAGAATGGGACTGCTATCCCTGGGGCCTTCTGCACCAAGAAGGAAGGCACTAACGAGACCTTCGGGGTGGTCGGCTCTCAGTTCGAACTCATCCAGAACCAGGAAGCCCTGTCCTTCGTGGACAATCTGGTCTCGGAAGGCCTGACCTTCGTTAAGGCTGGTGAAAATCACAAAATGGTCTATCTCATCGGCAAGCTTCCTAACATCGAAGTTCTCGGTGATGAGGTTACCCCTTATCTCATCTTCCAGAACTCCCACTGTGGAAGCACTACCCTGAAGGCTACTATCTCCCCCCTTCGCATCGTCTGTGAGAATCAGTTCAACCTGACTTTTCGGAAGGTTGCCAACAAGATTAGCCTTCGCCACACCAAGTCCATCAAAGGTCGACTTCATACTGCTCAGGAGGTCCTGCTCCAGAACACTGAGTATCTGACTGAGTTCCAGAAGCAGGCTCTCTCGATGGCTCAGGCCAAGGTCTCCAAGACCCAGGTAGACCATCTGCTGGATGGTATCTTCGAAATTAAGCCGGAGTTCAACCCCACTCAGACCAGAAGAATGGAGGAGAAGAGGGAGAGATTCCTGACTGCTTATCAGGCTGAGGACAACCAGAACTTCATCGGCACCCAGTGGGGTCTGGTCAACGCCTACACCGACTACGTGACCCACAAGCCCCTGAGAAAGAACACTGAGCAGGCCTTGGAGAATCATTTCATCAAGACCACTCTGAAGGGCTCCATCAACGACTTTGTCAAAACTGTCTCTCAGCTGGGCTAAAAACAACGAGGGGCTTCGGCCCCCTTCTCTAGGAGGATTGAAATTTTTCCAAAATCTTTGGATAGACCATTTACAATTCGAACGACCTCTCTTATAATAGGAATATAAACAAAAGGGGGGTCCACCTCATGACTAAGCTGGAAATTTACGACTATATTCGCCACTACGATACTCAGTCCTTGGTTGACCGACTGGAGAAGCTTCTGGCTGAGGACCGCATCACCAGTGGGGCTTGTTACTACGTATACAATCCCTACGAGTTCTACTCCTTCAAGCAAGTTATGGAACTCTCCTCCAAGGCCTGTAAGTCCAAGAACTATTTCCGGTGCATCAAGAGAGTGGACACTATTATCTTCAACATCTGGCTGGAAGACTTCAAGGAGAATATCGCTAAGACCGAAGCTTTCCTGGCTGAGCAGGAGATCCTTCCCTTTGAACAGTCCCAGAAACAAGTGCTCATTCAGAAAGGAGAACTACAATGAACAACTCTACCAACCCCAAAACCGTCCCCTTCCCCATCGAGGACCAGTACTTTGAACTCCTTGATGAGGTGGTCAACTCCCCGAAGCAGCAAATGCGGAGAGAAGCCAAGAGAAGAAGGGTTCGTCGCTTCATTCTCTGTAAGAAGGCTCTTCACCTGATGGGAGCTTTCTTGGCTGGAGTGGTCTTTACCTGGTTGTTGATGCAGTTCGCTTAAGGAAGTATAGTCACGATGATGTGGTCAAAGATATAAAGAACATAACCAACTTGACAGTGGATCGACTAGAGTAAGGAAAGAGTGGGAACTCTCAAAAGAGAGTTCTCATTTTTCTTTGAAAACTTTCGACGAACCCATTTACAAATTTCGACCAGTCTCTTATAATGAGAATGTAAACAATCCTACCAACTCTACCAACCAACAGGAGGACAATATCATGGCTGAGAAGAACATCATTTCCAAAATCGAGAAGCTACTGGCTCTGGCTGGCAACAACCCCTCTGAAGCTGAAGCTCAGGCTGCTATGCTGAAGGCTCAGAAGCTGATGGCTGAGCACAACCTGGACATGGCCCAGTTCAAGGACCAGCCTCAGGAGAAGAAGGAAGCTGTTACTGAATACTTCCGAGGCTACCACAACACCGACTGGGCCATCCGCCTGGCTCAGGTCATCTGCAACAACTTCCGCTGCAATCTCCTTCGGGCTCCTCACTACGGCCTGGTCTTTGTGGGACTCAAGGAGGACGTGGCTATCTGCAAAGCTGTCTTCACCTTCGCTGCTCAGACCCTGGACAAGAACATGAAGAAGCTCCGGAGACAGTACCGGAAGGCAGGCAAGCCCACTGATGGAATCTCCGGGGACTACTCTGCTGGCTTCATCGCTGGACTCCAGGCCAAGTACAAGGAGCAGGTGGACAAGAACAACTGGGGCCTGGTACTGGTCAAGGACGCCCTGGTCGAACAGCTCACCAAGAACATCATCAACCCCAAGGGCAAGATAACCTCTGGCAAGAAGCTGAAGCAGTCTGGAGACCCTGGCCTCTACGCCAAGGGCTACCTGGACGGCAAGTCCTTGGGGGATGACCAGAAGGCCCTCCAGGCATAAGGGGGTGGGGATTTGAACAGGACTAGTCACAAGACCAGATGGCCTGACTCTGTAGTTCTGGAGGAGGCCAGACTGATGGTTACCAGCAAAGCCACTGGGGCTGAGGTATCTGAGGCCACTGGGGTTCCTCCCAGTACGGTGAACTGGCACATGAGGGTTAGACTCAAGGATCTGGACTGGGAATTGTATATGGAAGTCTCAGAGGTGAGGAGGAACAACTTCAAGGGGAGGGGTCGATAAGGCCCTCCTCTAGAGTTTACCCCATGGACAAATAGGAGCCAAGTATCTTATAATAGTGAATGGAGGTACAAAACCATGTCCAAGAAAAAGAAGGGTGTTCAAGCCCCCCGCATAAGAGGTACGTACTACTTATCCCAAGTTGGGGTAGAGGCCGATGATATTCGGTCCTTGATTCTCAGAAGAAGACTCCAAGTGTTAGTTCATTCCTGTATCTATTATGAGCTCAATGAGAGTATAGTGGCTGATAGCACTTGGAGTGCTTGGGCCGGGGAACTGACTGAGCTCCAAAAGCAATATCCCAAGGTAGCCGATAGAGTGGACTATGCCAGGGAGTTCAAGGACTTCGATGGTAGTACTGGATTCCACCTCCCCACAAGGAATCCTGAAATTATGGCCAAGGCTAGATACCTCCTAAAAATCTGCAAGGAGCGAGATGTATATGTACGAACCCCTGGACACCAGGATTGTGGAGCAAACCCTGGACCTGATGTCATTCGAATCCATTTTCCACAGTGAGCGCATGAAAGAATTTGTGGAGCAGGCCTACAGAATCTGCGTTCCTATTGACTTCTTTGTTCAACCGGCAAGCAGTTCGGGCAAGTATCACCCTGGCTATGAGCTTGGAGTGGGTGGACTGGTGAGACACACCAAGGCTGCTATGCTGATGGCCAAGACCCTGTTCCCCCTGTACCACTTCACCGAGAAAGAAGAAGACCAAATTACGGCAGCCCTGGCTCTTCATGATGTGGCCAAGCCCAGTAAGCTCCACCCCGTTGAGGTTCGCCCCATCCTTGAACCCATCCAGGACGACTACTATGAGGAGGTAGAGGGAGTAGTTCCCCTTATCGAATCCCACATGGGGCAATGGGACCAATTCGGAAAGCTCCCTCAGCCCCAAAGCACTACCCAGAAATTCGTCCATCTCTGCGACTATCTGGCATCTCGAAAGTATGTCAGTATCGATATTAACCATAAGGAGGAAAATACATGAAAATCATCAAGCCCTACGTAGAGCCCACTGTCCCTCTAGCTCCTGCTGAGGACCTCTATCGAATCGTAGAGGCCGGAGGCCGTACCTGCTATCTGTCTGAAGCTGTGGAGGGAGACACCCCGGCTAAGTTCATCCAGAGAGCTATCAAGAGGGGCCATGAGTCTATTCTAGAGCATGCCACTATCTCCCTGAGGTTTATCTGTGACCGTGGGATTAGTCATGAGCTGGTGAGACATAGACTGGCCTCCTATAGTCAGGAGTCCACCCGCTACTGCAACTATTTCAAGGGAAAATTCGGAAAGAAGATCACAGTTATTGATTTAGCTACTGGATTTCATTATGACCTTAATAATCTCCAGGATTGTGCTAAGTACGAGGAGTGGATAAAAGCCATGGAGGATGCTGAAAGACACTACATGAATATGTTGAAGCTTGGAGCTACTCCCCAGGAAGCTCGTTCTGTCTTGCCTAACAGTCTTAAGACTGAGATTGTTGTCACCATGAACATCCGTAACTGGAGACACTTCTTCCAAATGAGATACTTTGGGGTAGCAGGAACCCCCCACCCCCAGATGGTGGAAGTGGCTAAGATGACCTTTGACCTGCTCTGCTCTCACTATCCTGCGTTCTTTGAGGACCTCAAGAAAGCTAACTGAGCTTCAAGAGTTTACCACATTTACAACTATATTTATCAGTGGTAATATATAATTATCCCACAGGGGAAATGAAAAAGAATTTTACATAATATAAGGAGGAAAAACCACTATGGCTAAGAACAAGAAACCCAAGTTCCTGGAGAAGGAGACCCCTGAGCTGCTGGCCCTGTTGAAGGAAATCCTGTCTGCTGGAGAAGATGCTGACACCAAAAAGGCTTTGAAGGTCACTGAGGAGCTCATCTCCCGCCTGCCCAGTGAGGAAGGCCTCATCTCTGTGGACGAGGCCCTGAAGGCTGCGGCTGAAATTATGACTGAGGCTCTGAACAAGGTCAAGGGTGCCTATGAGAACGAAATCTCCATGATGGAGGACTTCGATGAAGCTGAGGACTCTGATGAGGCTGTTGAAGTGGATGACGAGGAAGAGGAAGAGGAAGAGGAAGCTCCCAAGACCAAGAAGTCTAAGAAGACTGCCAAGAAGTCCAAGAAGCAGGCTGAGCCCGAGCCTGAGGAGGACGAGGAAGACGAAGACTCTGATGAAGATGAGGATAGCTATGATGAGGACGACGAAGACTACTCCGATTGGTCCATCAAGAATCTGAAGATGGAGTGCCGGACTCGTGGCATCAAGGTCACTAAGGGTATGGCTAAGGCCGATATGGTCAAGGCTCTGGAAGCTGACGACAAGGAGTAAACCCACTCCATCAGCTAGAGACACTGGGGGGTGGACACCAAGTCTATCCCCTTTTCTTTTTATCTAGGAGAAGTAGCTCATGAGAGAAACAATTAAGTTTCTAACCAATATCTACTCTCAACAGTGCCAACCTGGTGACTATGTTATCCTGGCAGCTAAAGAGGGTAAGTCCTGGAAAGACATACCAATCAAGTTTGGAAGTGACCTCAGAGAGAAACTCAGGAAAGTGTTCAAGGCCTATCCCCCAGAGGAGTACGACCTGTACTGGTCTCCAATGCCATTTAGTCAGCCCAAGAGACAGAACCAATACTCAGTTGACACTAAGTTCTTGGCCCAAGATATTGATGAATGCGAGGACCCTTCTACATTAGACCCCAAGCCAAGCTACATCTGGGAGAGCTCACCGAACAAATATCAGGGACTATGGGAGTTGGATCGTTACATTGAGGAAGGGGAGTATACCCCCCTCAACAAGGCTTTGGCTACTCACATTGGATGTGATGACTGCTTTGACTTTGCCCACGTCTACAGAATCCCTGGGACCATCAACCACAAGTATAAGAACACTCCAGCCGTTGGACTCCCCTCCTATACAAAGGCCGTTTATAAGCCCAGAAACCTGCGTAAGGCTGTGGGGGGTGTAACTACTACCCCTGGTGGGGGAAAAGCCCATAGCGACGCTCCAGCGGCCTCTGAGAAGAGTACACTGATCGAACGAAAGATATACGCTAAGTACTCCATCCCAAAAAAGGTGAGAGACCTTCTGGCCCTGGAGTCTCTAGAAGGGGTAGATCGGTCTAGGACAATCTGGTATGTGGAGAACTCTCTTTATGGGTTGGGGATGACCCCTCCGGAAATCATTCATCTCATCAAGAACAGTGTGTTCAATAAATATACCGGGAGGAGGGATGAGGACCTTAGAATACAAAGGGAGCTGGAAAAAATTATCTCTGGGGAGATTACTGACCTAGGACATGAAGAGTCCAACTTGATGAGAATCTCCAACTACGAGGAAGTTATGGGAAACTGTAACACCTTCGAGGGATGGTTGGTCAAAGGTTTTTGGGGTAGGAGGTCTCATGGTATAGTGGCCGGTATGCCAAAGTGTTTTAAGTCCACCCTAGTTCATGACCTGGTCATTTCCGTAGCCAGTGGCCAACCCTTCTTGGGGGAGTTCCCTGTCCTTGAACCCGGTCCAGTCATAGTAGTTCAGAACGAGAACGCTGACTACATCATGAAGGACAGAACCGAGAAGATTATCCTGGACCGTGGACTAGTAGGGGAGGCCAAAAGAATAACCTCCAAAAAACTCCATGTGGAGTTTCCACCCGATCTTCCCATCACCTTCTTGAATCAACAGGGGTTTACTCTCAGCAATGAGAACCACAGGAGACAGATTGAGTCCCTCATCAAAGAGATTAAACCTGTGCTTGTGGTCTTTGACCCTCTCTACCTGATGTTCGAGGGGGACTTAAACTCTTCCAAGGAGTTGAACCCCGTGTTGAACTGGCTGCTGAGTCTTAAGACTGAGTACAAGACCAGTGTGATGGTCATTCACCACTATAACAAAGGGAGCAATCAGCAGGCCCTCAGGGGAGGAGCTAGAATGGCTGGCTCGGTAATGCTCTATGGCTGGGTTGAGTCTGCCTGGTATCTGACCAAAACCGATGAGGATGAGGAAGGTCCCCCTAATCGAGGGATAGACCTGGCTGAGTCCTCAGGCTCGTCCACCATCACTCTAACCAGGGAGTTCCGAATGGCTGGTAACTACCCAGACCTGGACATCCATTTCGAGATGGGTGAAATAGGCAACCCCAGTTATCGAGTCACTGTAGGGGCAGCTGGAGAACCACATGTTACTATTAAGACCTTGGAGGACGAGGTCCTGGGTATTCTGGGCAACTCTAATGCTCCAGTAACTAAGAGAGCATTAAGGGAGAATCTGGGGGTAGATATGGCAGCAATTCGCAAAGCCCTTGACAATTTGATTAAGTCCAAGAAAATAGTTCCTATGAACAAGGGTTACACCATTTTCAAACACTAATGAATGTGGTATAATGAAAATATCCTAAAATAAGGAGGAACACAGGATGTTGATTTTTACTGGTATGGACAACTCGGGTAAGACCACTCTGGTCAACAAGGTGTCCAAGAATCTGGGTCTTCCAGTGGTCAAGTCTATGGGCCCGGACCACACCCGAGATGAGAAGCATATCTGGTTTTTGGACCAGATGGCCCGGGAGAAGACCTTTCCCGACTCGGTTCTATTTGACCGGTTCCTTCCCTTCGAGGAAATGGTCTATGGAAAGGTCCTGAGGGGAGATGCTATCTACTCTTTGAATGACCCTTACATGAAGACCCTGAAGGACCTCAATCCCACCATCGTCTATACTCGTCCCCACTCCTCGGTCATCTTCAACTGGGATGGCCGGGAGCAGATGGATGGGGTTATTGAGAAGGATAAGGAACTCCTGGCTGCCTGGGATGACCTGATGTGGGGACTGATGGCCCGAGGCTGGAAGGTTCAGGTTTATGACTACAAAACCGAATATGAAGAGGAGGAAATGTAATGAACATCAATCACGCTGTGGAAGAGAAAGTAGAAGGTGATCTGCTTCAGGCTATCTTCAACCGCCAGAAGTCCCTGATGGGAAAGTATCATGATATTGAGCTGAGGTCTGGGCTGCTCCAGACTGAGGACTGCCCAGTCAATCTGGATGACAAGAGAGGTCAGGCTCGCATCAAGGACTTTTCCTGGAGAGTCACGGAGGAGCTGGGTGAGGCTTTGGATGCCAGAGCCAACTCTGACCATTACCAGGAGGAGCTTATCGATGGCCTCCACTTCCTGACTGAGTTGACTGTTCTGGCGGGTAAGGACTATGACACCATCCTGCCTGAGGGCATTTTCACCCACCATGAGGACCATCTGTGGGACCTTGTGGAGAATGCCAAGGAGAATATCCTGGAGTATGGTCGGGACCTGGACTCCTGGGTCACCAAGTTCATCGAACAGCTGGCCATGATGTGCAACTGCCTGAAGAACAAGCCCTGGAAGCAGTCCATGATGAAGACTGACCAAGAGGCTTTCTACAGCAGATTGGCTGAGGTCTGGGTCCTGTATATTACTCTTCTGGTGGTCTCCGGCATGGATGCTGACACCATCGCCAACATCTACTTGAAGAAGTCCCAGGTCAACCAGTTCCGCCAGCGGAGCAACTACTAAGGCCTATGCTCTACCGGAAATACAAGGACTTCAACGAGGCCTACCTCGAACTCAATCGGGAGATTCTACAAAATCCCTCCCTAGTGGAATATCTCAACACCACTATGGGGGGGATAGACCAAATCTGTTTGGAGATCGAATCCCCCAAGTGTGATAAGATCGACCTGGGAGCACTGGGATACAAACAGAACAAATGGGATCATCTGGTGAAGACCTACCTGGGTCCTGACAAGGTAGAAGAGCTTCAACACTTCGGGGAAAACATTGGAGGCCTGAGTGCTGGCTTCGACTTCCTTCGCAAGACCACTCACAATGGAGCTTGCATGAGGGAGATCATTATCTCCAGACACAAGAGGAGTAAACCCTGGGACACCATCACTGTGATCTGGAGAACCACAGAACTCCAAAGACGTTGGGCTGCTGATCTGATTCTCATAAGCCGAATCATGGAACTCATCCCCAATTCTGACTTTAAAAGAATTCAGCTCCAGATGGCCACAGCCTATCAGTCGGCCATGTACATCATTCCCCTGGTTACTCCGGTCTTCGGAATGAAGATCAGGGATCTGGACCCCAATCACTTCTACACCAAGGTGGTTATCACTCGGGAGAAGAAGTACTACATTCCTGATACCTGCCCCCATTCCATGCTGGCTTCTGGGGAGAAGGTAGTGAACCTGTACAAGGCCTATCAAAGAGGAGAAACCCCCACTAGAGTGGGGTACGAACACTGTAAATTGAAGGAGGACCAAAAATGAGAATCTACACCAACGCTCAGGAGATGGTCGAGGAGGTCAAGAGGGACCTGGCCGAGATGGGCATTGTGGTGAGACCTGCCACCATGCAGGACAAGTATATCAAGGGCAATCCCGACTATGAGACTAGGGAGCTGCAGAACTACTCCTACTGCCTGCTGGAGGCCAAGAGCCAGGACATCCCCGGGGTCATTCAGCCCTGGGCCGATGCTGAGTTCCAGGAGAGAGTCACTGACCCCTGGTCTAGAGAGGACGGAGTTATTGACTGGCCTTTCCCCAACTTTATAAACCCAGGTAAAGCCTGGGAGCTGCGTAAGGAGGTCTGGACTGAGTACCTTCATGAAGGGAGGATGGCCTATACCTACAACGAGCTGCTCTGGAACAATGACCAGACCATGAAAGTCATCAATCGTCTGAAGGAGGACCCCGACTCCCGCCAGCTGTGGATTAGTTTTTGGAACCCGAACAAGGACCCCGACTTCCTGGGAGGTGTTTCCAGAGTTCCCTGCTCTCTGGGGTATGGTCTCCAGGTTCGGGATAATAAGCTCAACCTGCACTATGTGATGAGAAGCTGTGACTTCGCTACCCATTTCCGGAATGATGTCTACCTGGCCATCAAGTTCCTGGAGTGGGTAGCTGAGAAGACTGGCTACCCTGTGGGGAGCTTCACCCACACCATCTTCTCCCTGCACGTATACAATAAGGATGTGGAAGGAGTATTCTGATGACCTGTAATAACTGCAACCTCTGTTCTTTTTCAGACCCCTCCTGTATCTGGGGGTCCGGAAATCACAAGGCCCAGGTTATGGTCGTCAACAGCTATGCCAGTGGACACGATGAGGAGATGGGGGCGGCAGTAATGCCGTCCTCCCTCGTTGAAAGGCTCCGGAGCATAGGAGTAGACCCTGAGGAAGTATACTACACTAACGCCATTAAGTGTGCCTGTCCCAGGGGAACCAAGTATAAGGTGGGAGACATCAAAAAGTGTAAGGTCCATCTTGACCAGGAGATTGCTGAGGTCCAACCTGAGTATGTTCTGGTTCTTGGAGCTCAGGCCTTGAAGGCCACTATAGGAGGTTCTATCACCGAACTCAATGGGGTAATGGTTGAGAAGGATGGCATCAAGTATATGCCCTCCTATAGCCCGGGCATAGTTTATCGTGACCCAGGAAAGGCCCCCTTTGTGGATAAGGCCATGAACAACTTCAAGGCAATGCTGGAGGGAAGCCTGGAAGAACCCCCCGAACTGGATGTAAGGGTCATAACCAACATGAGACAACTCAAGAGGGCCTTTCAACACCTCACTGAGAACAACTATCTACACCTGAGCTATGATATTGAGACCACAGGACTAGTTAGATTCGAGGATGAGGTGAACCTGTTTGGCTTTGGCAATGACCAGGTGCAATATATCATCCCGCTGGAGGCCCCCCTGAGTCCGCTGAAGGGCCTGAGACTGGCCCAAAGGAAACTCATTAGGACATGTGTGAACTGGCTAAATAGGAACGCTAAAGCCCTCGTGGCGGGCAATGGAAAATTCGATGACCTGTTCCTGAAGTATCGCTTTGGGGTAAAGCCCAACATCACCTTCGACGTGGTACTGGCCTCCCACATACTCAATGAGAATACCCCCAATGGTGTGAAGGAGAATGCAGTGCTGGAGTGCAATGCTCCAAAGTGGGATGTGGACAAGGACCTCAAGACCGGCAAGTACAAGACCTGGGAGAAGTATCAGGAATACCTGACCTACCTGGGGTACGACATCTACTATGAGTATAAACTCTATAAGGTGTTCCACAAGAAGCTCAAGCAGGACCGAGCCCTGATGAAGCTCTTCTACCATCTCTACATGCCTGGTATCATTTCCTACGAGACTGTGGAAGAACACGGGGTGTTCATTTATTCCCAGCAGTTCAAGGAGGTCCGAAAGCACCTGGAGTCTGAGAGAGAGGCTATCAAGAAGCAACTCCTAAAGATGGCCAAGCACGAGGTCAACTGGAACTCCCCGGCCCAGATACAGAAGCTGCTGTATGAAGAGCTCAAACTCCCCGTGATTGAGACTACAGAGTCTGGCTCTCCCTCCACAAGTGAAGCTACCCTGATGCAGCTGAGGGACAAACACCCCATCATAGAACTCATCCTGAAGTACCGGGGTGTCAACATTCAAATCTCTCACTTCATCGATGGATGGATTAACCGGATGTGGGGGCGAAGACTGTTCCCCAACTTCAAGCTACACGGAACTGTCACGGGGAGAACCTCCTGCACTGACCCCAACCTCCAGCAGGTACCTCGAGACCCCATCATCAGAAACCTGGTGGGAGCTCCAGAAGGCTGGTCTGTGGTGGAGATTGACTACTCCCAGGCAGAGCTCCGCATAGCAGCCATCATGTCTGGGGATGAGACCATGAAGCGTATCTACCAGACGGGAGGAGACATCCACACCCATACGTACGAGATGATAACTGGGGAGAAGGTCTCCGATGACAAGTACATCAAGAAGGAACAGAGAAAGAAGGCCAAGGCGGTAAACTTTGGATTTGTCTATGGCATGGGTTGGAGAAAGTTCAAGATTTACGCCCGAGACAACTATGGAGTGGACCTCACAGACAAGGAGGCTGAGCATTGGCGGGAGAGGTTCTTCCAGGCCTATCACTCCCTTCCCAAGTGGCACTCCAAGCAGAGAAGGATAGTCCAGTCTATGGGTCAGGTCAGGTCTCCCATTGGAAGACTCCGGAGACTCCCCGATATCTATTCCATAGACAAGTCGAAGAAGGCTGAAGCCGAGAGACAGAGTATCAACTCCCCAGTGCAGGGCTTTGGTTCTGACCTGACCATTTTGGGAATGTCTGAGATTATGGGCAATGCCCAGTACTATGACCCTGACTACGTACTGGACAAGGACAAGTTCTTCGTTATTGGAACTGTTCACGATGCTACTCTCTTTGAAGTGAGGAATGACTATCTCATGGAGTTCTGCCCTCGGGCAAAGCATATTCTGGAACACCCCAAAGCTCTTGAGACTGTATTCCACTTTGATAGTGATGTTCCCATTGTAGCTGATGTGGCCGTAGGTCAATCCTGGGGGGCGGGTAAGGAACTCCACATGGACCCTGGAGATGAAACCTGGAAGCAGGAGATTGAAGATTATTTGAAAAATCTTTGACTTACCCATTTACAAACCCTTGATTGTCTGGTAATATATAAGCATAAACCACAACACACTTTACCAACAATCAAGGAGGAACACAAAATGACTACTATCTACACTGAATCCAATCTCAAGGAACTCAAGATGAAGGAACTGAGAAACATTCTTCGCAACGAGTACACCATGCTGGAGCCTGTAAGAACCAAGGCTGAGGCCATCAGAATCATCCTCAATCTTCAAAATACCGAATGCACCCCCTACTTTGGATAATTCAAAACCAAGAATGACCCCCATTTCAGGGGGTCTTCTTTTATGGTATAATGATAATACAGGAAAGGAGGTGAAACCAATGGCAGAAATACTCAAGATATCTAATTCTAAGGTTACCACCTGGAGAAAGTGCCATCGGGCCTATCACTATAAGTATAACCTCAAACTTCGTCCTAAGAAGAAGGGAGTGGCCCTTAGAAGGGGCTCTATCATCCATGAATGCATCGAGGCCTATGACTCTGGTAGGTCCTGGAGGAAGCCCTACATGGCCTTTGCCAAACAGTTCTATGAGGAGACCTTCAAGGAGGAGATTGTGGAGATTGGGGACATTCCTCGAATGGTGGAGGAGCTCATGGAAAACTACCAGGCTCTCTACGAGGATGATGGACTCACCTATCTGGGCAATGAGCTCCACTTTGAACTCCCATTGATGCCTGGAGTAATCATTGAGGGCTACCTGGATGCCCTGGTAGAGGATGAACATGGAGCTGTATGGCCCAAGGAGACCAAGACCTATAAGAGGAACCCAGACTATGACTTCCTGCTCTTGAATACCCAGTCGGCCCTTTATACCTGGGCCGTGATGGAAATGGGGTATAAGCCCAAGGGAACCTTATGGGATATTATCAGGGCCAAGGAGCCTGCCCGGCCCCAGATTCTCACCAGTGGACAGCTTTCCAAGAGAGGCATTGACTCCACACCATATACGGTCAAGAAGGCCCTTGTGGAGATGGGGTTCAATCCGGATGACTATCAGGACCTCATAGACAAGGTCTCCTTTGATAACTATTTCAAGCGATACCCTGTAAGGGTCAACCATGTTGTAGTAAGTGGCATCATGGAGGACTTCAAGTCCACAGCCAAAGAGATTATGAAAAGCGGAAGTAAGCTCTGTGATAGAAACCTTGGGAAGGGATGCGCCTGGTGTGACTACAAGCCCCTGTGCCAAGCAGAACTCATGGGACTGGATACGAATTTCATAATGAAGAAGCAATTCGAAGTATCAGAAAAGGAAGGTAGGCCTGATGGAAAAGAAGACCAAGAAACTGAGTAAGAAGTCCTCCCTGGAGGACAGATTTGTTGACCTGCTAGACCTGGACACCCCGACTATCATCACCCTGTATGGTCGTCCTGGAACTGGCAAAACCACTATTGCCTGTACTGGGCCTAAGCCCCTGCTCCTCATCGATGTAAAGGACAAAGGAACTGACTCGGGCAAACGGGAAGATCTAGAGCCTGGGGACATCACAGTTTTCGAGCTGGAGAACTTCGATGAAATCTACGAAGTCTATGACTATATCCAGGACAACCCGGAACGCTTCAAGTCTGTGGTCATTGACCACATGACTGCGCTTCAAGACTTCTGCTATCAGAAGGTCATGGATGAGGAAGGCAAGAGCAAGATGTCTCAGGGCATGTACGGAACTGCTGGTAGTTACCTCAAGGAGGTTATTAACCTCTACAAGGGACTCACTGACCTGGGCATCACTCCCATCTTCAACTGTCAGGACCGCATGGAGTCCGGTGATGGTGAGGGTGAGGACCAGCTGCTCCCCGAGGTAGGACCCGGCCTCATGCCCTCTGTGGCAAGAACTCTCTGTGCCGCTTCTCGGGTGATTGGCCATACCTATCAGTTCGAGAATGTAGAGAAACTGGATGGGGCCAAGGTGAGGAGAAACATCGAGTTCCGACTGAGACTGGGGCCTAACCCTTACTACATCACTAAGGTTACTCGTCCCGTTGGAACCCCCTGCCCCATGTTCTTGGTGGATGCTTCCTACAATGACATCATGAAGATTGTCAAGGGTAGGTGGAGGAACCACAACACGGTCAAGAAAAAGGGTAGCCAGGTAAAGAAAAAACTGGGAAATAAATGATTTACAATAAGGGGTTTATCTGGTATAATATATATGACCCTAAAAATAAGGAGGTATATTTTCTATGGCAACTAATTCTAGAAAGGGCAGAAGTTCTAGCTTTGTTAACGTGGACCTCTCCGGGGTGGAGGCATCCCGCAAGGCCATCCCCGAAGGTACTTACGAGGTAGTGGTCAATGGGGCTATCCAGAAAGACTCTCGTGATGGCAACCCCATGATTGCTTTCGAGTTCGAGGTAATTGAGGGAGCTCACAAGGGGGCTAAGCTCTATGAGAACTGTTCTTTGCAGCCCCAGGCCCTGTTCAAGCTGAAGTCGGTCCTGATGGCCCTGGGCCTGAATATCCCCAATAAGGCTTTTGACCTTAATCTGCGTGACCTGGTGGGCCTGACCTGCGAGGTTGAAGTAGGTCATGAGGTTTATGAGGGCAAGAAGAGAGCTCGTATTCTCCAGTATAACGACCCTGAGGAAACTCAGGGGAATGACTCCGAGGATGAAGAGTCTGTGGAGGATAAGCTGCAGGACCTGGACATCGATGAGTTGAAGGCCCTGGCTAAGGACCTGGACATTGCAGCTTCCGATATTAAGAGAGCCAAGAAGGTCAAGTCTCTCATTGAACTTATCATGGACTCTGCTGACGAGGATGACATCCTGGAGGCCCTCGGGGAGGACTCTGATGAGGAAGACGAGGATGATGAGGAGACTGACTACTCTGAAATGTCCCTCTCCGAGCTGAAGGCTGAGTGCAAAGACCGTGGCCTGAGGGTGAAGAAGGGCATGGACAAGGATGATCTTATCGAGATGCTGGAGGAGGACGACGAGGAATAATCCCCCATGGCCAGCAAACCAGAGACCAAGGTGGTCAAGAAAATCCTGGAGATGCTGGAGAACTCCTTCCCAGGCTTTTACTTCAAAACCCACGGAGGCCTGTACCAGAGAATAGGACTGCCCGACATCATGGGAGTCCACAGGGGAAGGCTCATAGGAATTGAGGTAAAGTGTCCTGGGAAGGAGGACACCCTCACCAAGAACCAGGAAAAGACCCTCAGGCTCATAAGACTCTACGGTGGAGTGGGATTTATGTCAACCTCCCCCGAAGATACAAAATCCAAACTGAGAAAGGAAATGAAATCATGGCCAATACCAAAGAAAAGCTCCAGATTCTGAAGACCCTGCACTCTCAGCAGCAGACCATCTATGCTGAGAAGAACGAGAAATACGATGATGCCTTCGCCAAGACCTACGCTGAGTACGGTCCTACTGTAGCTATCATCAGATTGGAGGACAAGCTCAATCGTGTCAAGGCCCTGGTCTCTGCTGGGCTGAACGACTCCAATGGGGAGTCCCTGGCGGACACCCTCATCGACATGGCCAATTACGCAAACATGTTCCTCATTGAACTGGGAGCTGAGGCCTCTCCTGTGGAGGAGAAACCCAAGAAGAAGCGGAACAGAAAGAACCAGGGGGAGACTGAAGCTGCCGACAAAGGTCCTCTGGATGACCTGACTAAGAAACAGCTCATTGAGGCCATCTCCCAGCTGGGCGGCACGATCCCCAAGAAGGCCAACCGTGAAAAGCTGACTGAGGTCATTGCTGGCTTCCCCAAGGCTGAGGTGGCTGTGGTCATCACTTCCCTTAAGGCCCAGGGCTCTACCCCCTGGGGGGAGAAGAGTGATGAAGAGGAAGAGGAATAACCCCTATCCCCACCAGAAGGAAGGCATAAGGAGGGCTTTACAAGAGCCCTTCTTCGCCTTGTTTATGGACCAAGGGACTGGAAAGACCGCTGTAGCAATCAGGGTCACAGTGGAGAGGTTCATCAGGGGAGAGTTGCATCGGGTTATTGTCTTCGCCCCTAATAACCTCCTGTATAACTGGACACTGGAGCTCAAGGAGTGGGCCTGGCTTCCAAAGAGCCAAATTAAGGTTCTGAGACTCAAAGGGAAGGGAAGGCAGAACTGGATAAATCAGCTCAATGACTTTCTCAAATATGACTATGAGCTTCGGTCACTGGATGAGTTGAAGGAGCTGGGTCTGGGAACCAAGAAGAAGGACATAGTCAATAGCCACAAGGCTCCCTTGATGATTCTCCTGGTGAATTACGAAAAGGCCAGAATACTTGAACCCCAGCTTCGCAAGATGAAAATCCAATCCCTCATTGTGGATGAGAGCCAGAGAATCAAAAGCCGAAATGCCCAAGTCTCCAAAGCCATCTATAGATTGACCAGAGGATGCTCCACAAGGCTCCTCATGAGTGGCACTCCTGTGGGCAAAGGATACGAAGACCTGTTCATGCAGTATAAAGTGATGGACCCTACAATCTTTGGGGAGAACTATAGGGACTTCGAGAACAGGTATATTCGCAAAGGCGGATATATGGGAAAGGAGATAGTGGGCTACCAGAATGTGGAAGAGCTACGAGACATAGTGGCTGATACCTCTTATCGAGTAGAGATTGATGACTGCATAGACCTTCCACCACTGGACATTCGCTACCTTACGTGTGAGCTTACAGGGGCCGCTCAGAAGGCGTATGGGGAGCTCTATGAGGATTTATATACCCAGATACCCATGGAGGCCTCCAGAAGGCGTCTAAAGGCCATCCTGAGGCAGAACCACATAGACTACTCCAGTCGGGAGAGTTACCTGTCCCTTTTGTTAAAGGCCGAGCCCTTCCTAAATGTGGCTTCCTGTGATCTGACCATCACTAAGCTCATCCGACTTCATCAGTTGACTGGGGGCTTTCTTAAGCTGGACAGTGGGGAGCTGGTCAGAATGGGGGGTGACAAGCTAAACCTGGCTATAGAATACCTCAGGGGGAGGACTCTTCCCACAGTGGTCTTCTGCAACTTTGTGGATGAAATTCGTCTACTGGAAAAGGAACTCAAGAAGGCCTTCCCCAAGAAGCGAATAGAGAATTACCGGGACTCCAAGAACAAGGAGAAGATTGAGGCTGACTTCAAGAAAGGAAAGGTGGATATAGTCATTCTCCAAATTCACTCTGGTAGTACTGGTCTTAACTTTCAAAGAGCCAATGCTGTAATGTTCTATAGCACTAACCACAGTGCCGATGACTACTGGCAGGCCATCTCTCGTATCAAGAGACCGGGGCAGAAGAACCGAATGGAAGTGGTAGTTCTGATGTGTGAGGGAACAGTGGACGAAGACATAGCTGAGAGCATCAGGGCCAAAACAAAGTTGATGAGAGGCCTCTGGAAAAATCTTTGACTTACCCATTTACAAACCCTTGATTGTCTGGTAATATATAAGCATACCAAACAACACCACTTCTTAGGAGGACACAACAATGAAAAAGGTTTCTAACTCTGGCTGCATCCCCAACTCCTGGTACAAGGCTCTTCACCAGTCCCATCCCAAGACTGTGACTCTGGCCCGAATCCTTAAGTCTGGAAAACCGGGTAAGCCTCGTGAGTACGACCTGTTCGGCTGTGAAAAGACTGCGGAAGATGTAATCGCTAGACTGGAGAGAAACAACCCTGGCGACCACTGGGTCAAGGCCTAAGAAGAAACTGAGTCAAGAGAGGCCCCCCATTTACGGGGGTCTTCTTTTATGATATAATAAAAATAAGGAGGTAGACCTATGGACTATATGAAACACAAATACTCCAAGCGAGTGTATCAGGTCATGACCGACCATGGACCAGACCACCCCTATCTCTCCTGCTTTCCTTTCATCCGGTATGTGGGCAGGAGAACCATGAAGAAGTTCTTCTCCCCCTGTGAAAAGCCCCAGGTAGCTACTGAGCCAATGGTCTCAGTTATCCAGGAAATTGAGTGGGAGAAGAAACAGCTCCTGAAGGAAGAACCCCTTTTAGTCAAGGCCCCTACTCCCATATCCCAGTCCAAGGCCAAAGGGGAAAGAGCTCCCAGGGAAAGGACTGGGCCAGGGGAGTACACCCTGAAGGACCTTTGCTCTGAGCTGAGTATCTCCCCGGCCACAGCCAGGAGGCTTCTTCGGTCTAAGGGGAAGGCTGCCCCAGAGGGAGGATGGAAATGGCCTGACAAGGAAGCTGCGAAGCCTACCAAAAAATTCCTCAAAAAATTCTTATAAAGCCCATTTACAAGTCTTGAGTAATCTCTTATAATATAACTGTAATCAAACAAAACACCCACCAACTGAACAAACCTTATAGGGGGAACCTCAAATGACTAACCTGACCAACATTGATCTGTCCACCCTCAACCTGAAGTCCCTGCAGGCCCTGGCTAAAGAATTCAAGGTGAAGTCCTGGTGGACCATGAAGAAGGCTAATCTTATCACCGAACTGACCAACCTTCAGCTGGACCTGGAGGACAAGGCTGCTGTAGAGGAGGCCAACCTGGAACTCCAGAAGGAGCAGGAGAAGTCTCCTCTGACTGAAGATGAAGAATACTGCCACTACTGTGGAACCCGCAAGAAGAAGGGTTTTCTCTGCCCTGAGTGTGGAAGAGACTGGGCTGCACCTAAGGACTCGGGGAATTCTACTCAGACCCAGGGGAAGGGGACCAAGGCTCCTAAAGCTAAGACTCCTAAGGCTCCCAAGGTCGAGAAAAACGAGAAGAATCTGGTTACTCTGAAGGAACTGGCTGCTGAGTTCAAGATGAAGGGAACCAAGGCCAGAAGGCTCCTAAGAAACGAAACTGCTGCTCGTCCCTTCGGGGGTAACCGCTGGGAGTGGGATAAGGACCTGCACAAGGAAGCCCTGGAAGTGGCCCGGGCCATCCTGAAGGCTCACATCAAGGCTCCCAAGGAGGAGCAGACTAAGTGATACAACCTGATCAAGAAATCCATAAACCCCCTTCCTGAACCAAGTACAAGGAACAGGAAGGGGCTTTCTTGTACGAGCCTAAAATGGACCCCCAGCCAGAGGCCCCCAGCAGGCCGCTACAGGGCCTTTACCCCCTGACCGGTATAGCTATATTCCCTGGGTATCCAGGCTCCCACAGGCGCCCACGTGGCTGCCTGCTGGCTGGGTCCAAATAAGTCCCCTGGGGGATAGAGTGTGGGGGTCAGGCTATCTCAACAAGAAAGGCCCCCACCCTAAACCACTTAGGAATAGGAATGGGGGCCTTCTTATTGCTTATCAGATGTTCACACCTATGGACCTGGTCTTCTCAGCGTAGTGCTCATGGAGCTTTTCCTGCATATCCATCATGCCGATAGCATCGAAGGAGATGGCCTTGAGTTTGAGAAGAATTCGATCCAGATACTTGAGTTCCTGGTCTACATCAGTAATCAGTTCACAGACTCTGTTGAAGTCAGCCACACAGCCCAGGTTCATGAGAGCTATGGAGTACTGGGAGTAGAGTTCTTTGGTCTCAGACTCCCATTCCCGATACCTGTTGAAGGACCTTTCCACCGCCTGCTTACGAACTGAGGGGGTTACATCGAATCGGGTGTATTGATCCCACTCCTCAGGGATAACCTCAAGACCCTTAGGATGCCCCCCAATAAGGATTTTGTTGTGGTGATTAGTGTAATATCTACAGATTCCCCGGTATTCAGCGGATTCAGAGAAATACTGGTACTCATGCATTCTCTTGAATCCCATCATCCCCAGAAAGTCGAACAGGTCGGCCATCTGGCTGTGGAACATGAGAGCAGATATTTGCCTATCTCGTATAGCCATGAAGATGTCTTCTTCAGACATTTCAGTTAGGGACCTTTTCTTGTTATTCATCATTTGAACTACCTCCTTTCAAGGGGAATAGTATTTCTTCAATCCTGGAGTCCTATTTCTTAAGATGGTTGTGGGAGTTCCCCACATCCCCGCTGGTGGCTCTCTACATCTGGCCTTGGTCTAGGTTCTCAGAGTAGTTGGCCAGATCTATCATGAAGGGAACTGGGGGTAATTAGGTCCAAGAAGAAGAGGGACTCCCTCTGATCATTCATGCCAGCTTGCACATCCCGACGCAAGTGTGGTTTACATTGCCAGTCACTCCACTGATGTTTAAGGTGACAATGGGATGATTAGCGCAGCAGGTAACTAGACACAGGTCGGTCTCAAGATGAGCAGTGTAGGTACTACCAGAGGCTACAGTCCACTGGCTGATGGCACAAGGAAGAGCAACTCCATCCTTGTAGAGCTGGATTGTGGCAGTGCCAGCAGCAGTGGGGGTGAATGTCACATCAGCAGACAGGTGGTAGAGACCAGACTTGTTGATCGTGATGCTTCCAGTGTTCAGGGTCAGGGAGCAACCACTTTCCACCACAGGAACTCCCTTCAGGTTTAGGGGAGTAATGACATCAGTAAAGGCCTGAGTGGTGTTGTTATAGACTCTCACACAGGACTTAGCATAGGCATTGTTGTAAGACATATTAGATGCTCCTTCCTAAAAAGAGGGGGGGCATAAGCCCCCCCCCGGTTTGGTCCGGCATAAGTATATGCCAGTGTTCAGTTGTTAGCAGCCGCAGCCGCCACAGGCCCCGTAGCCATTCGCTGCAGTATAGGGACTGCAAGTGATGTAGGCGGGAGTGGGGAAGGGACGCAGAGTGTTGACCAGGGTCTGAGTCTGCGAGAAATTGCCCAGCTGGAGCTGAGCAGCCTGAAGCTGGTCACGCAGCTCCTGGATGGTGTTCTGAGTCATCAGAGCACGAGTGGCATCGCCGTCAGCCTTGATAGCGTTGACGATATCGCAGGTATTCCGAGCGTTCTCATAACGAACTGCGTCAATGTTTCTATTGGTTTCGCAGCAGCACTGCTGAGCAGCAAAACGACTCTCAGCGATGTTGTTGTTTACGCCATTGAAACCCTGACACAGCTGATTCTGAATGCCATTCATACCCTGCAGCATGGTAGTGTTCTGAGCGTAGAAGCCATCACACAGACCATTCTGAATGCTACGCACACCGTTCTCCAGGTTCTGGTTGTTCAGGCCATCGTACAGCTCAGCACGGGTCAGAGCACCCTGAGCCGCTGCATTGTTGCCGAAACCGAAGCCACTGCCACCCCAGGCAAGCAGGAAGAACAGGAAGAACACCCAAACCCAGGTACCATTTGCACCCTCAAACATACCATTGTTTCCTCGGTCCTGCAGAGCCAGTGCATCAGCCACAGACAGACCACTTCCAGATTCCATACTCATAGTATCATCCTCCTTAAAAAGAAATTTTATCTCAACCCAGGAAACTGGGATTGAAACTGAGCTAGTGCATCATCAAAGTTAATACCCTTTTGTTTACAAATATTCTCACAGGTCTGTTTAAGTTCTTCTGGAGATTTTCCCCAGGCCATTTGCTGAGCTTGCTTAAACATGGGGTTTGAATTCATCTGGTTCAAGATAAGACTCATCGGATTCATATTCTTGCTTGGGTTCATAAACATACCCATCATTTGCATAGGGTTAAAATTCATCGTCTATTTCCCCCCTTAGATTCAGAGGAATTACGAGGAAGTCTCTGTTCAAGACTGGTAAATCGTTCATTGATCTCTTCCAACTTTTGATTTAGGTCTTCTACTTTTACATAGTTTCTCATATCAATGGAAGATTCCACAGCAGAAGGGGCTCCCGGAGGTTGTTCAAGGGAGTACCTCAAAAAGATAATGTTACCATCAAGACCCAGCTGTTTGGTGTAAATTTTTCCATGGGCTTTGTCTGGGAATACAAACAGAGATCCATCAAAATCAATCATAGCAGCATTTGCTTCTTCCTCATTTGATACCGGCCTCCCTTTTAGAAGGGGTACAGTAGCAGAAGTTTGCTGAGGAATGGGTTGGGAATACCCCATAGTAGGATTAGCAGCAAATTGGGGGTATTGGGCTTCCATCATCTGAAGTCTTTGCTGGGTCGTTTGTAATGTCGGGTTGGGGTAATACGTAGGTTGACCATACACAATAGCGTCCTCCTATATCGAGTAGTTATCCCATATTTAAGTATAACCCTAAATGAGGTTTGCTAGGGATATGCTAAATATGTGGGAAGTATATGAAAGAGATCCCCTACAGTACAAGATACTGTAGGGGGTTGTTAGAACAGTTTACTTAATAGGGTATTTAGCCCTTCAATGAGAGTATCTGGTTCCTTCATCTGCATCTCTACCTTCTATATGTTTTAAAGTTTCTGTGATAGTAATAAGAGCCTGTGTGTTGGCCTCAGATGAATGCATCATATTAAACAGGGTCTTGATCTGTTCCTCATGAGAGTTTACAAGAAGCGCAAGAGACTGTTGACTAGAAGATAAATTCTTTACATCGGATTTGAGTTCCTCAATACCCTCTATGGCTTGGTTGATCTTCTGAACTACAACACCGTCATTTTTGGCTCGTCCATTCATGCCAACTACAAATGTGAGAACACCAACCAAACAAGCTACAATACTGCATATAAACAGCACATAGTCCATTGACAATTCTCCCTAATTTTATTAGTTTACCATAACGGGGGTTTTGCTACCAGAATTCAGAGTATACCTTTATAATATCACCCCCCCTTTTTTTATTATAACTGAAATCAAAAGGGGCTATAAAGTTTAAGCAATAGGGTAGCAAAATTGGAACCTGAACTCCCCGGTTCCCCCATACCTGGCTCTAAGACCTCCTGCAGCCATAACAGCTACTCTAAGGGGCCTAACATAAGAACCCCCCCAATAAGGAATGGTTTGGAAAATCGGTTCTCCGTGTTCAGGTGCTGGAATAATCGAAGAATCCCATGGAGTGACCCAATCAGAAAGCTGGTTAGCAACAACAAGACCTCCGTGTACCAAACACCAACCGCCCTTTTTTACTACCACAAGTGTACCTTTAGAAATTCCATAGAAGGTGTCAATAGTCTTTTCAGTTCTTTCATAGCCTAAACTCAAGATACTTTTAGCTATGGATGCGGGAATCCATTTAGAGTCCCCTTCAGGGGTGCCTAGGTCACTTTTAGTAGCTTTGCTAGAGATATTGAGTTTACCCACTGCTGAGGCAGGAGTCATATACTTGGAATCGTCAGTTCCTGTTTCTACTTCTGCTTTAGTAGCTTTGCTAGAGATATTGAGTTTACCCACTGCTGAGGCAGGAGTCATATACTTGGAATCGTCAGTTCCTGTTTCTACTTCTGCTTTAGTAGCTTTGCTAGAGATATTGAGTTTATTATCCTCCAATGCCTGGATTTTAGTTAGGAGACTCCCAGCTACATCACCGCCAAGGTCTGCTTTAATGCCTTCGAACCAGGTATTAAAGGCATCAGAGTACTGAGCAAACAAATCAGTAGTATCAATTTGATCAACTGTACCAGCTACAATACCACAACGAGAAGTATCTGTTCTCATATCCATAATGTATTGTTGCGTAGGGGGTGTATTTGGGCTAACTAATACTCTTGCTAACTCAAGTTCATATACGGAATTGTCCCTTTGGAGAGTCACTGCAGAAGGGTCACCAGATACATCACTTGACCTAATGTACAGTTTAATCTCTCTGTCTGTATAATTTAGACCCAGAATAACTGAGTCAATCCTGTATAAGGATACATTTGGCTGAATGGTCAAAATCTCTGGGTTGTCTTTAAGGGTAAAATAGTACCCATTTATCCAGGCACTCCCAGGTTGTACCGAAACCGATCTGTCTGATGTATCACCAAAAGCCCTTACCTGTAGTCCAGTAGAGGGGTCAGGAAATACCCCATTTTTTATCAACAAGCTAAAGTAGTGAGCAAATGAAGCTGCGTCATATATACGGTCATAATTCCCGTTTCCTTGGTCAACGGCATCAAAGAACCCGCTTGTATAAGACATTTGTTATGCCCTCCTTTCAAGTTTTTCTGCGATGGTTGGTTGTTCATAACCAAAAGTTAAGTCCAATCGTTCACCATCTTGGTCATAGGTTTTCATAGCAGCAGTAACAACTGCGTTAGCTCTTATTTTAAGTGCACTATCATACACAGTAACTTTGTCCCCAAGAGAGAAATCTACCCCATAAGTGTATCCAGTTACACCAAAGGTACGAAGAGTAGCAGAAAAAGTTTCAAGGTCTTTGTACTCTTCAAGTTTGGTTTTTCCTCTTTCCACTAGCATAGAATTGTATTGAGCTTCTGGTATGGTTGTACCGTCTTCTTTTTCACTCTGTAAATCTCTTGCGTCTACAAAAACCTCTTTGCGAGATAACCCTGTAGCATCTCCAACAGTTTGTACTTTTCTTGTTGTACCTTTATCCTCTCCCGCTACATAAGCAAAGTTTCGGTATTCTGACTTATTGTGAGAATAGGTTGATTCTAATATGTCATCTAAGTCAGAAGAGAAAAATACTGGGTCATTTGTGGATTGGTCTAAACTTCTATCAACCCCTTGGTATACCCGGAAAACAAACTTTTTATCTCTTGGGAAAAATTGGAGCTTGAATCCGGTATTATTGGCTTGACACAAGTTTGTCATCTCTGATAGTACGGTATCCCCTGTTTTTTGATGAGAAATGGGGGAACCAATAATCTCCTGGTCTGAAGCCAGTTCAATAAAGGGGATTTTTCTTTCTGGGTCTGTTGGATTTGTTATGTTATTCCTAACATAGGCTCTAAGTACATTGCTCAAGTTATCAGTTATGGATATTGTGGGGTAAATCGTCCGATACCCCAAATACACCTCTGCTAATCTTCCTTGGATATGAATTGTTTTGGAACCCTCTGAATCCAGGTTTAGTTCCTTAAACTCAATAACCCCAGCAGACTCTGTACCTACCCATAAGATGTTGTCCTCTTGTAACAAAGCTACATTAGTGTCTATTAAAGGACACCAGAGTTCAAAATTACCCGTTTGAGTATATTTTTCCTCCCAGGTTAGCCCCGTTGCAGAGTCTACAACCCCAAGTAAAGTTAGTGAGGTATCAAAAACATATATGTTCAGTTCCATTATTGTACCTCCAGATACCGGGGGAGAAAGGATACCAACATAGAAAGATTGTTAGCCCCCAATTCAGCTGTGTATTCTATCCGATTTTCTCCGACTTGTAATTGTATCCAGGAGGAATCAAAATCCATATACTTGAAATAGTTATACTCTGTGCTGTTAAGAATTCCCTTGATGTACTTTTCTCCCCTAGCAGTGGAAATAATCAGTTGTTCTCCGGATACTAAAGTTTTATTGATCTTTATGGTTTCTTGCGTATCCAAGTTAGTTATCTGGGGGTTAACAACGGTTCCAGAGCAGTTAATCTCTATAGACAGTCCGGTTTTTATATCCCCCCTATTAGAAAGCGTTACAACAAGAGATGATTTTCGCAGCCCTAGAATAGTACCTGTAGTCTTTGGTATAATTAAGGGAAACCGAAGCTTAGGAGTTGTTGAGACTACTAAAGAGGCTATGCGGTCCTTTGTAGTAAACATGGGGTCAGGACAGGTTCCTTGAATTAGAAATTTGCATAAAACCTCATTATTGTCCTGATAAGAAGTTGAATACTGTACAGAAAAATCTGGCTTGAAAGTTAATTTATACTTATCAGCATAGACAATATCAATATAATGCAATGGGTTTATTAGTCTATTCAGGGTAGATTTATTTAAGTCAAGTTCTGGGTAGGTATCCCCAATAACCCAACCATTTATAGATATCGTGCGTTGGCCCAAGGTAGTACTATCAATATAAACCCCTACTTGATTCAAATATGAGTAGCTGTGGTGGGTTCCTTTGACCGTACCTAAATCTGCTGTATCTAAAACAAACTCACTAACTTCCTTGTCAAACAGAACTGACTGTAAAGTTGTTTTATTCCTAAGAACTATAGACTCAATCATCAAAGACCACCCCCTTTACTTGATATTTAATGCCATCTGTTGTGCAGTTTGTTTCATGAGTTTTGCGGCTACTGTTGGGGTAACTGCTTCTGGGCTATTGAAAATGTAGGTATTCGAGGTAGGAACAGCATAGGCAGGAGGAGTTGAATTGGCCAATTGGGGCACTTTGTTAGAATACCCTCCAATAAGGGAGTCTGTTCCGATGGTTAATGTACGTGCGGTTGGGAGAGCTTTCTCAAAAGTATCTGTAATAGCTGTTGATACCGTTTGGATTTGCTTTTCTACCAATCCTAGAGAACCTCCCAGACCTTTTGCAAGACCAGCCATCAGCATTTTACCCATCTCCATTGTTTTTCTAGACGGAGACCTAATCCCAAAGGCATCTTTGAAACCCTTAACAATACTTTTACCTACACTTTTGATTTTTCCAAGAAGTCCAGACAAAGCGTTTAGAATACCATCTCTCAGTCCTGCAAGGAGCTGTTTACCGATGTTTATCATTTTTCCAGGGAGGGATTTGAACCCGTTTACAATCTTCCCTACAACTTTAGGGATGGTTGTTTTTGCCCAGCTAATTACACTGGAACCCCAATCTTTAACCTTCCCTAAAGCGGAACTCAAAGCAGTCCAGATTTTACCAGGGAGTTGCTTAAAGAAGTTCACTACAGTGTTAATGACTTGACTACCAACAGTTTGGGCTTTTGCTTTAGTTTGAGCCACCCATTGACCTACTTTAGCAATAGCTTCCACCAAGAAGTTCCAGATTTTTCCAGGCAAGGACTTAAAGAAGTTAACAACTGCGTCAATTACTTTTGGCCCAACTTCTGCTACTTTACTAGCCATATCCGCTACCCAACGAGCAACGGTACCAATAGCATAACCGATTGCATAACCAATCCGTTCCGGCAATTGAACAAACCATTGGATTAAAGCACTTATTGCATTAGGAATTGTTACTGTAAAGAAATTAGCCACAGAGCTAGCAAAGTTTTGAATCCAGGTCAGCCCTGCGTTGATTGCATTAGGGATAGAGACCGTAAAGAAGTTAACAACAGAATCTACTAAGGATTGGAACCAAGAGACTACTGCGTCAATTGCTCCAGGGATAGTTACTGTAAAGAAATTTACAATAGCGTTTACAACCCCGCTAATGACTTCTTTGATTTGAGCCCAGACACTATTAACAAAATTCCGAAAAGTCTCATTTTTGTTATACAGAGCCACCAAAGCAGCAATAACAGCCCCAATTATGGTTATAATCATACCAACAGGACCAAGAGCAGATACCACCGCTTTTACAACCCCAGCTACAGCAGGACCAATCTTTGCTGCTACCCCTACAACAGAGGTTACAACTTTTGCAATTTGAAGCACAGAAGTAATGAGTTTTCCTACAATCAACAGTACAGGGCCAATAGCAGCTACTATTGTGGCAATAGTAACAACTAGCTGTTTTTGACCGTCTGTTAAGTTAGTTACCCAATTCAAAAAATTTTGTAGCCCAGAAACTACGTTCTTTATTGTAGGTAACAGAATATCACCAAATGCAATAGCAATTCCTTCTAGGGTTGACTTTAGGATAGTTAGCTGACCGCCTAAATTATCCAGCATAACATCAGCAACATCTTTTGCAGCCCCATTAGAATTATTGATTGATTCAGTCAGGTTGTCAAAGTCAGCCTGAGAGGAATTGACGATGGCCAACAAACCAGACATACCCTCTTTGCCAGCAATACCAGCTGCATACTCAGCTTTTTGAGCATCCGTCAAGCCACTGAACCCACCCCTCATCTCATCAAGGAGCTGGTTGAGGGGTTTTACATTCCCGGCTGAATCAGTCAAGGATATGTTCAGCTTGTCCATATAAGATTGGACTTGGTCAGTGGGCTTGGCAAGATTGGTTAGCATATTCTTTAAGGATGTGCCCGCCTGAGAACCTTTGATACCAGAGTTAGCCATAAGACCAATGGCAACAGAGGTATCCTCAATGTTGTACCCCAGGGCGCCAGCAACAGGAGCCACATATTTGAAGGTTTCACCCATCAAAGCCACACTGGTATTCGAGCGGTTTGCTGTTTGAGCCAAAACATCTGCAAAACGATTAGCTTGGTCTGCAGACATACCAAACGCCGTCATTGCATCAGTAACAATATCTGATGTTTGAGCAAGGTCCTCACCAGAAGCTGCTGCTAATTGCATTACGCCATCAATACCGTCTAGCATATCTTTTGTATCCCAGCCGGCCATAGCCATGTATTTTAAAGCAGCTGCAGAGTCACTCGCACTAAATTTAGTGGTAGCACCCATCTGTTTTGCTTTTTCGGTCAAGGCTTCTAAGTCTTTACCAGAGGCACCAGAAATAGCAGCAACTTCTGACATAGCACTCTCAAATTTAGCAGCAGTAGCTACAGCAGCAGTACCAACACCAACTATAGGGGTTGTTACACGTCTAGTCATTACTGAACCGACATTGGTAAAAGCGGAACCCAATGCTTTGGCTTTAGAGGAGACTGAAGCAGTCTTATCTTGGAATACCCGTAGGTCTTGGAGTGCGGATTTGAAGCCCCGCTTAAATCCGGATGTATCCAAATCCAAATAACCAATTGCTTGACCTACACTAATGGACATTTGGCTCACCCCCTCTTGTAGTTGTCATACATCTCTGTAAAGCTCCGGTACTTGGTCTTAAATCTGGGGTTATCTCCAGAATCAATCCTTGCTTGGATATATGCACAAGCCTCATTTAGGCAATAACCAGTGTACTCATCCTCAATTGCTAAGAGTTCACTGGGAGTTCTGTTATACAGCCGACTCATCCTCAGGAGTTCCAGAATCCTTGAGCTGGCTACGAAAACCACCCAGGGCAGTCACCCCCCTCTGAGTATAGTTGAACACAAACATCAACTGATCATCGGTGAGGGTCACGCCAGCCTCCTTCAGTTGAGCATAGGAGGGCTCAACAAAACAGGCATCACAGATGGCATCCAGAACACCAAACAGGTTACTCATGGCCTGGTCATCATCGGTGTCAAAACCCCCCTTGGCGAACAGCTCATTGGCAGTTGCGATGAGAGCGTTGGGGATTTTACCGGCCCGGACAAGGGCCAGCATGGAAGGTCGCTTCAAGCGGGCCACGAAAGGCTGACCCTCCACAAACGGGGGCAGCTCGATCAGTGTGCCCTGACTTGCTTTTACAAGGTCATCGATGGGAGTGACAACCAACCCATTTTGATTATACATATTGTCTTTTCCTCCTTGTTAGTTTACGCCAGAGTAGGGAGGGACTGTACATAATGAATGCTGTACGGGGCCTCATCCTTCTTGGGTGCCGAGTTGATAGTGTACTCAGGGGCACGAAAGGCGCCATCCTCAGAGCCAAACGCCACAGGGACACCCTGGCAGTTGGGATAGCTAATCTGCTCATACTGGACAATCTGGCCGCTGGAATCGTACTGAGCAGAATATGCATCCAGGGTAAACACCTCACCCTTTTCGCCGCTACCAACGGTGGGGGGGGTGTAGGAGCTGATACCAAACTCAGTGGGTTCAGTCCCTTCCGTGGTTCTATCCGCACTTGTCCAATACTTGATGGTGCCACCCTGCAGGAGCTTTACCAGCTCGGGGGCAAACACATTGTCAGTGAGAGTAATCTGGTTGCCAGTAATGGTGCTCACTACAGGCTTCTGAGCCTTCAGTTTGCCTTTGACAACCAGCTTGACCGCATCTTCCTCCTCAATCTGAGGCTCAACCTGAATCTGCGAAGCAGTGTCCAGAGCATAAGCTACGGTGGCAGTCTTGGCAACAACCAGGACTACATCAATGGTAGGAATTTCGGTAATTACTTTGGGAGTAACAGCCATTGTTGAATACCTCCTTGTTAATTTTTACGATTGTTTCTGTACTGGACACTAATCATGTGACCTTTGACCGTGTCATCCAGAAAAGAGGCCGTTTCAAAGTAGACCGGGACAATTGCCGGGTACAACCCTTTCATAGCCTCCTTTACCCGAGTCACATAGGGCTCAAGTGTGCTGAACTGAGCCTGAGGCACATAACACATGACATCGTACAGAGCTTGGGAGCTGGAAAAGCTGGAAAGCGGATTCAAGCCCGCATCCTTCAAGACAACATAGGGGTTGATGCATTCACCCTGGTGCTGGCCGGGGCTATACACATCCAGGCCACTATCCTTTAGACGTTTGTAGATTCTCTGCCACTGGCTCATACACTCCCCAACCTTTCCATAAGCCTTTCAAATCCCGGCATAATCTCAAATGTTCCCACATATTCGATTGCCTGAGGGATAATACTGAAGCGTTTTTCGTTGGCCAGCTCCAACCAGATACCATAGTCAACTCCATGGGCCAAATAGATTCTGTACCCATTCTCAGATTTGCCTACATACCCGGTCAGCCTCTGCCGGGCGTGCCCAGTACGGTCTGTCCAACGACGATTTTCCTTTGCAAAATTCTGAAGCTGGAGTGCTCCTTGTTCGGCATACATACGAATGGCTAAATCAGCCTTGTCCTGAGCTCCAATGAGACCGTTGGCCAGCCTGCTAATATCAAGATGAAACCCGCTGGTCATTTGTCTGTACCTCCTCAAGAGAAATATCACCGACAATGTTGGCTTCAGAGATGTTCTTGACCTCTCCCACCTTGTAGCTCTTCTCATTGAAGGAAAGCTCATCAGTGTGGAGAACTCTCTGTGCGTCCTCCCACAGACACAAAATCATGGGGGAGGACTTTTGCCTGATTGTGGTGGCCTCCGTTGCTGACTTTGACAGAAAACTCGTTGTTTCGTGATACACCCCTACAATATCAACAGATTCGGTCTGTCCGTTGGGTTCACCAAACTCGTTTGTCCCCTGCCTCGTGAATTTGAAGGGCTTTCCCTGGGTATTGATGAGGCGGCGCACTTTGTTCAGCTGGAATGTCAGTGCGTCCACATCAATAGCCCCCTTTCAGCACTCCAGAGTTGTGGGGACGATACTTCGCCGCAAGTCTGCGAAAATACTTGGAGCTGTCTCCAGCACTTAGGCCAGACACGGAGAGGGTGGTGTCCTCAGCTTTGATGAGCAGACACTGGTATGCCGTGGCATTGTAGTCCTCGTCATTCTCCTTGAGGTAGAATGTGAGCTGTTCATCGGTGAAGAATGGCACATCAGCCTCTCTGAGTACAATTTTTAGTTCTTCCAGGTTGCTCATCAAATCCTCCTCATCTCTTAAGATAGCTTCTAATCATAGCACGCAGTTCCTTTTTAGACCGGATGCCTTCGTGTTCCAAACCCAACTGGTCTGCGTACTCATTCAGCTGCTCAAAACTCATTTCACTAAGAGGAATTTCAGACAATTCAATCTCTTCGTCCTCTTCGTAGTCATCGGACTTCTTCTCGTTTTCAACTTGAGAAGAATCGCCGAGATACTCCGCAGTATAGTTAGGCTGCGTAGTTACTACCCCTTCTAGTTCCGCACCTTCTGCACGATTTTCGATTTGAAACCCGCAGTGCTTGTAGTAGTTATTAAATGCACCCTTTGTAACCGTGAGAGTTACAGAGCCATTAGTGATACGGAGCATTATTTCACACCCCTTTCATCAGCCCTTAATAACATCCAGGATATATACACTATCTGCAGCTTCAAAGGACGGCAGACAAATCATAGTAACCTTGGTTTCCACGTTAACCGGGTCTGCCTTCTCTACAGTAGTAACCGCAACGCCAGTGTCCGTGATAGAGACATTAGCAACTTTACCACCCATCAGGTCGGATTCCTCCGGAGTGGTGCCGAACCAGGTAGTGCCCAGGGTACCGGCAGGGAACAGAACCACAGTATCATCAGGAACAAACTGAGTAGTAGTACCAGAATCGTTCTTGTAACGCTTCCCATAGATAATTAGTTCCAGGCCCAGTTCATCCATCAGATACTGACTCAGACGGGCATCGGACATAGCAGAAACCTGACCATTAGACAGGACGAAAACGGACTTGATAATGTTTTCGTTCTTGCGGAGATACCCCCAAGTCTTGCGGGTACAAATACCACGAGTGGGACGAACACCGGTATCATCCTCAATCTTATCCATGGCGGTTCGCAGGTCTTCAACGGGGTCAGAAGTAGTAGTGCTCCAAGAGGTTGCTACTTCAGACTTATGACCACTAGGAATACCATAGTCATAATTGTATGCCTGACCATTAGCAGAGATAGCGATAGCACCAGTAGTCAGAGCCATCATTCTCATCTGTTCACGTCTAGCACGAGCACCTTCCAGGAGATGCATCTCATCAGCAAATACCCGGCTGGTAACGGCATCAATGTAAGCCTGATTACCGGTTTCCAGCACCATATTCAGCTCCTGGCGCAGCTCCTCATCCACATAGGTGGATTCCTTGAAGAACGGCATTTCAGTAGACAGCTTATCAAAGCCAATACGAGCACGGGGAACAGCACCCACATCAAATGCGGAGGGCTTCAGAACAACGGGCAGACCATTTGCGCCCTTAATCCAGTCGAGCTTCAAACCCAGCTTCTTGTCATTCGGAAACAGTTCTTCACCCAAATAAGGGGGCATATCCTGAACGTGCTCCTCCCAGTAGGAAGTCAGCTCAGGGGCTTTTACCAAATCAAAAATAGACATACTATAAATTCCTCCTATTCAAATTAGTCCTTCAGGAACCAGACCTTGCCAGCCAGCTCCTTCTTGCGGCTGTCAGTAATCTTGGCCGCAGTGGTGGAATCCACACGAGACAGATTCACGAAACCCCAAATAAGCAGGGTAGCGTTGGCGTCAGCATCGGTCACGTCCACATCATGGAGCAGGATGCCCACTGCAGGCTTGGCATCGCCAGCACTGCCAGTAGAATCATCCGCTGCGGCAACGAAAGCAGTGCCACGAACCGTCAGGTCACCGCTCAGGGGAGTGCCAGCCTTCACAATCTTGCGGCCATTTTCGGTGACCGCACCTGCAAAGTTCTTGGCCAGCTTGATGCCCACAGACATCTGATTCTGCACATTAAACAGAATCTGAACCGGTGCTGCACCAGTAGTCTTTACGATACCAGTTTTGTTAAGCATATAAATTCCTCCTTGTTAGTTTTTAAAATATGTGTTTTTGTTTACGGGTCTATTGGCTTTGGCCAATCTCTGCCCCAAACCCTCAGTTTTGGTAGCAGGCTTGCGGGGTGGGTTATTGGAACGCCCTGTGCCGGAACCACCAGGGGCCTCTGCGAAAAAAGATGGGTACTTGGTCTTGAATTCCTCCATGACCTTCTCCACAGGCATAGTTTCGGAAACTTTGGACTGAGCCAAGACGATGATGTCATCCAGATACTCAGGATTGACTCCAGCAGCCAGTGCGGCCACCTTCATCTCCAGTTTGGCTGCCTTGGTTTCAGCCTCAGCCTTTGCGGTCTCAGCCGCAACCTTGGCTTCCGCATCCAGTTGTGCCTGGGTTTTACC
>ERZ1034976.284-NODE-284-length-47935-cov-34.152527_pt1 | contig 47935 bp, 35 predicted proteins | sample MGYA00520623_ERZ1034976 | MGnify/ENA primary metagenome ERZ1034976 (study PRJEB33766, sample SAMN09781774) | gut metagenome | biome: gut microbiome | host: Homo sapiens | place: Madagascar | study: EMG produced TPA metagenomics assembly of the PRJNA485056 data... | reverse complement strand
ATGGTCTTGCCGTTTGCCAGCGTAACCTCGTTGTCCGATGTTTCGGGACTGTCCGCATCGTCGCCACCGAACACAACATGCGAGACCACGCTCGCCCACGCATATCCAGTTGTCGTTCCCAAGTCGCTTTTGGCCTTGCGCCCAATATGCAGCTCGCGCGCAGCATGCGCCTGCACCATAGACGGCACCGTCATACCATAAGCCGAAACACCGGCTATGACCAGCACGAGCGAGCAAGACAGCAGCACATACGCCCGAGGCGCTAGGCCCAGCCGGCGTCGCACGCGCACCGTGGCGCCATGCTTTGTCTGAGTGCCCCCGGGCCGCATGCGTTCTCCTCCAACAAAAACACGCCGCTCAGGAGCGGCGCATTCTTTCATATCCACATTTGAGTGTATCAGCGAACCCAAAAGGTTGCGCAACGAATGGGCAAATACGAGGTGCGAGCGGACCCATCCACGCGATAAGCGGATGAAAAGCAGGTTTGTTGCACAACGAATAAATGACCGCGCGCCCAATTATGAGTGCCCCGCGCGGCAGGCCGACGGGACATGCCGCGGAGCTGACGCCGCCTAGATCGCGCGGCGAGCCTCGATAGCGCGGCCAAGCGTAAGCTCGTCGGCATACTCCAAGTCGCCGCCCACGGGAAGGCCGCTCGCAAGACGCGATACCTCAACGCCCAATGGCTTGATGGTGCGAGCAAGGTAGCTCGCCGTGGTCTCGCCCTCAATGTTGGGGTTGGTGGCGATAATGACCTCGTGGATGTCCTCGTGGCCCAGGCGCGCCAGCAGCTCGCGGATATGCAGCTGCTCGGGACCGATCTTGTCCATGGGGCTGATCACGCCGCCCAACACATGGTACAGGCCATGGTAGCTGCCCGTACGCTCAATCGCCTGGACGTCGCGCGGCTCGCCCACCACGCAAATGCGAGTGGTATCGCGCATCGGGTCCTGGCAGATGGAGCACTCGTCGGCCGTAGCGTAGTTAAAGCAACGGCTACAAAAGTGGACCTCCTGCTTGACCTCCAGGATGGCCTCGGCCAGGCGGCGGGCCTCCTCGGCATCGGCCTCGAGCAGGTAATAGGCGATGCGCTGGGCCGACTTGGGACCAATGCCCGGCAGGCGGCCCAGCTCATCGAGCAGCTTTTGCAGACTGTGATTCGCACTCATATATATGCGTGTCTTAGAACGGCATGCCCGGAATGTTGAGGCCGCCGGTGATGGCGCCCATCTGCTTGTTGGCGAGCTCGTTGACGCCGCGGACGGCCTCGTTGACGGCAGCCATGATCATGTCCTGCAGCATATCGACATCCTCGGGATCGAGGGCATCGGGATCGATGGTGAGGTTGACGAGCTCCATCTCGCCGTTGACGGTCACCTTGACCATGCCGCCGCCGGCAGAGGCGTCGACGGTCTGGGACTTGAGGTTCTCCTGCGCGGCGGCAAGCTGCTCCTGCATCTTGCGGGCCTGCTTCATCATCTGCTGCATGTTCATACCGGCCATGATGGCTCCTTTACGTGCGGCCGCGCGCCGAGCTGCAAGGGCAGCCGGAGCACGGCGGGACTTTCAAACTCAAAAATCGTACCACGGCGCGGGGCAAGCAAGCGGGGCGGACGTGTTACCTCAGTCGATATACATGTCCTTTAGCGTGACGATTTGCCAATCTTCGCGTGCGGCGAGCTTCTTTTTTGTTGCGGTGCTCACGTCATGCTTGCAGAACAGCATGAAATGAGAGGCGGCGAAACCTTTTACCAAGCCTCGCTTGCTTTCAAGATCGCCAATCTCTGCCGACTCGTCAAACGATTCCCTGTATTTGCATTCTCCAATCAGCAGACGCTTTGACACCCGATCGGCAGCTAAAACATCGATATCGTCCTGGGCCCGTTTGGCGGGATTCGTTCCCCACCATGACGACACCGCCGTTGCCGCAATTGGCAACTTGCCCTGCTTTGCCTGCTCAACCAGCCACTCGGCACACAGCGCCTCGAACCGATGACCCAGATATTCGTTCAGCTGCTCTTCTGAAAGCGCGTTGACGACTGCCCGGCCCAAGCCCGCCTCGATATCGGACGAATACGGCATGACGAACCGGAACCAAAACGCATAGCACGGCTCGGAAAGCCGGTAGATTCCGCGCTTGCTGGTTTCGATGCTCTCGCCAAACGGAACGACCTTTTCGATAATTCCCACCGATTCCAGTGCCCTGAGATAGCGAGGCAACGTTGTCTGGGCAACTCCCGCGCGATCCGCGATCTGCTTTGCGCGGTTTGCACCGGCAGCCACAGCCCGCAATATCGAGTTATACACTGCCGGCTCCCGAAACTCCTGGCGAATCAGCCCCTCAGGCTCACCATAGAGAAACCCCATGGGATCAAAGTAAAGCCGGGCCAGATTCTCCTTGAGCCCCACGCTCGAATCCAGCTGTTGCAGATAGTACGGAACACCGCCAAAACAGCCGTAGAATTTAAAGGCATCATGAGCGCTCAAGCCCGGAAGCATCTTGGCTGCATCCCTAAATCCAAGGTCGCGCACCTTGATTTGAGCCGTGCGCCGGCCGTACAGAGGGCTTTTGCGCCCCAGCACATTGCTTTCCATAAAACCCTGATTGCTGCCGCAAAGGATGAGAAAAGTGTTCGTCTCCCTGAAGGCCCGGTCGATGGCGACCTGGAAAATCGAGGGCAGTGCCTCGTTGCGCATCGCCGCATAGGGAAACTCATCGAACACAAAGACAAACCGTTCGGTGCGCGCTCGATCGGCGATGAAGGACAGCGCGTCAGCCCAGGAAGAGAACCCGCCAAGCGATGTGGGGAGATTGAAAAAGCTCGCGATGGCACGATTAAAATCCACTAGGTTGTCGGCGTCGCTTTGCTCGAGGGCGGTAAACGAGAGCGTCCGTTTACCGCGGCAGAACTCGTTAATCAGCGTCGTCTTTCCCACGCGTCGACGACCGTATACGACGGCCATCTGAAATGAACGCTGCTCATAAAGGGATTCGAGTTTTGCTAGCTCTGCCTCGCGTCCGACAAACATTATGCGCTCCCGAATTATGCAAGGTCGAATAATTCACATTTGCATAATATCTCAAACTCTACCTAGCCGGGCCGGACCTGACATTTTCTGCATCCAGCTAGATACCAAAATGCCGGACCGCCGCTCGGGTGGCGCGCATGGGGGCGGGGTATAATTTGATTGTCACAGATAGCAATTTGGAGGTGCCCCATGAATGCCCCCGACATGCTCCAAAACATCCGCTCAAAACACCCCACTCTATATTTCGTTCTCTATCTCTTTGCCGGCTGGGCGGTGCGTGTTGTCATCACCCATGCCGTAGCTTTTGGAGCAGAACTGCTGATAGCAAACTCGGACCAGCCGGTTGTCAAATGGGAAGCGACCGATGAGTGCACCGACGGAACCCGAACCATTTACTACAACAGCCCGTCCCTCTACCAAGAGTTCAAGGTCAAGATAAAGGGCTCCAAGATTGTCGATGCCGAACTGGGCTCTTTATTTACAATCGGAGCAACCGTCAACGCCGAGCAAGTCGAGCGCACGGACAGCCGTGCGACGTATCGTATCGACCTCAGCATCCTAGGCCGACCGTCACGCGCCTGTCTGCTCGAATGCGATATACGCGGCACCACACTACACATGTCCGAAATACAGATGCGCCCGGACATTGAGCCCTCTTCTTGAGCGGTATACCCGCCCGCACGGTTACTCCACCGGCTTGAAGATGGTGGACTGGCCAAAGACGCTGCGGATGAGGGCTTTGGCCTCGTCCTCGGTCTGCGGGATGCTTGGGGCTGCGCCTTGATGGCCGAAGGGGCTGCCCGCGCCAGGGTTGGACTCCCAGGGAGCCGCAGGAGCGTCCTCCTCTTTGGGGGCAGTTGCAGCGGGCTTGGGCGCGGACGCTGCACCCGGCACGTCGAACGGGGGCAGATCGTCCCCGCCGGTATCGGCAGCAAAACCGCCGACCATGGCGTCGTCATAGGGCACCTGCTCGGATTCCCACGGTGCAGACGGCGCGGACGACTGAGCCTTGGAAGCGGACGCGCGCTCGGGAGCGCGGGGCGCAGGCTCGGTCGGGAGCTTGCCCGTGGCGGGAGCGCCGGCGGGATTGTCGGAGCGCAGCCAGGGAGCCTTACCCAGATCGGATGACTTAGGCGCAGGCGCGGCAGCGGGCTTGGGCGTGGGGACCGGAGCAGCCGGTTTGGGCACAGCGGGTTCAGGCGCCGACGGGGTCGGTGCCGCTACCGGTGCCGCTTTTGGCTGCGTCGCGCTGACGTTCGAGGATACAGGGGCCGCCGAGGACACGGGTTGCGGGTCCGCAGATACCGCAGCCCGTGCAGATGGAGAATGCTCCTCATGTTGAGGAGCCGGCGTGCCACCCCCATCCAGGACATAGTCAACGGTGCGACGACCGAAGACTGCGCTGACCGTCGGCAGGACCACCGACTGCGTGTCGGCGCGACCGAGCATCTTGATGGCAAAGGTCGAGCCCGCGGGGAACGAGACCGTGAGCTTGGAGCCGTCATCTGCCGTGGCGCGGGCATTGAGCAAAAGCCCTGCGTAGGAGGCCTGACGAGCCTTGACGCGCTCGACGACCTCGGCCCATTTGCGCTGGAGCTCACCGGCGTCCTCGACCGCGGGGGTCTCGGCGGCGCCGGCGGCAGCAACCTGAACGGCAGTGTTGGGCTTGGACACCGGCACGGTCGATACAGCAGGCGCGGGAGCCGGAGCCGTAACGGGTTGAGGTGCAGGCGTTACAGGTTTGGGCGCGGGAGCCGGAGCCGCGGACTTGGGCGCAGGCTGGGCAGCCGTAACAGCAGCGCCGCTGTCCCAAGGCATGCCACCCTGATGCGCGGACGTAGCAGCGGGGGCGGCGGTCGCCGCAGGAGCGGCAGCACGGGCGCCCGAAATGAGCGTCGGCTGCTGGGCAGCAGCGGGGGCGGATGTTGCAGGCGCGGCAGCCTGAGCAGCAGCCACGCTCGCCGGAACGGCGGCGTTGGCAACCATGGCCTCCAGACGCGCCACGCGCTCGGCCAGAGCCTCAATGGTCAGATCGGCCTCGGGACGTGCCAGGCGCGTGCAGGCGATCTCGAGCACCAGGCGCACGTCGCTCGCACCCCTCATCTCCAACGCGGCATCGTCGAGCACCGTCAGCACGCGGGCCAGACGGTCGGCCGGATGCTCGCCAAAGGCAGCGGCCTCGGCAGCGAGCGCCTCGGCCTGCTCGGAGCCGCCCTCAAACAGCTCGGCACGGGCACCGGCAACGCAGGCCACATACACATCGCGCACATGCGCCACCAGGTCGCGCGTCAGCTCAAGCAGGTCATTGCCCTCCTCGACCTGTGCGCGAATGAGCCCATACAGCTCGGCAACATCACGATCAGCAATGGCGCGCGCAAACTCGCCCAGAATCTGGTCCGAAACTTCGCCCAAAAGCGAGCGGGCATCGTCCGCATGCACGGCTCCGTTGCCGAAGACGCTCAGCTGCTCCAGCGTGGAGAGCGCGTCGCGCATACCGCCCTTGGCATGGCGCGCCACGATGGCAAGTGCCTCGTCGTCGTAGTCGAAGCCCTCCTGCTCGCACACGTATGCCAGGCGGTGCTCGATATCCTCGTTGCCGATGCGGTGGAAATCGAAGCGCTGGCAGCGCGAGAGGATGGTCTCCAGAATCTTTTGCGGGTCGGTGGTGCACAACACAAAGATCACGTGCGCCGGCGGCTCCTCGAGCGTCTTGAGCAGCGCGTTGAACGCCGCCGTCGTGAGCATGTGAACCTCGTCGATGATATAGATCTTGTACTTGCCGCGCACCGGGGCAAAGTTGACGGAGTTGATGATCTCCTCGCGCACATTGTCTACGCCGGTACGGCTTGCGGCATCGAGCTCGTAGACATCGGGGTGGTTGCCCTCGGCGATGAGCTCGCACTCCTCACAGGTGCCGTCGGGCATGCAGCCGCTCGCGCCCTCGGCGCGGGCCGCCTCGGCATTGCGGCACAGCAGCGCCTTGGCAAGGATACGCGCCATGGTGGTCTTGCCCGTGCCGCGCGGTCCGCAGAACAGGTATGCGTGGGACAGGCGCCCCTCGGTGATGGCGTGCTCGAGCGTCGAGACGATATGCTGCTGGCCCACCACGGAGTCGAAGGTGAGCGGGCGATACTTTCGGTACAACGATTCCATGGGTGCTCCCCCGGGTATACTGAGTCTTGTTGCCGCGGCGGCCATGCGGTCGCACGGCATACTGCATTCATAATAACCCGTACGGCGAGTCCGCCGCGATAGGAGTCCAAAGAGCATGGCAGACGCAGAGAGCAACCTCGTTCCCTCCGAAGCAGCCGACCAGGTCGAGGTCGCGCTCGAGGCGCAGGCAGCAGCCGATGACGGCATCCTGTACCTCAACGAGTATCAGTACGAAAACGACCTCGTCACCGATTTCGCCCGCTTGGTTGCCTCGCCCAGGCGCCGCGGCTCCCTGTACGTCGCCGCCGCGATTGCCGCGCTCATCGGCATCGGCATGCTGGTGGCCGGCGGCAGCTGGATCAAGTTCGGCGTCGTGCTGATCGTGTTCGGCGCCTTTTTGGCCTGGTGGAGCAAAAACCTGCACCACACCCTCGCCCGCGACTTTATCGACGCCGTCGAGGCAGACGAGTCCATGGGTGGCCGCTATCGCCGCGTCGCCGCCAACGAGGACGGCCTGATGGTCTGGGGCAAGAGCGGCAAGTCGCAGTTCTTCCCGTTTGAGAAGCTCGACCACGTACTCGACGGCGAGCGCATCTTTGTGGCTATGTTCGCCGACCAGGGCGTGACGATCCCTAAGGACACCTTTGTGCGTGGTGATGCCGAGCAGTTTGGCTCCTTCCTCAAGGCGCGCATCAACAAAAAACTCCGCATCGAGACCAAACGCAAGAAGATGAAGGCCGAAAAGGCCGCCGCCGAGGCCAAACAGGGCGACAAGGCCGACAAGCCCCAGGACAACAAGGGCAAGCAGCGCAAGCAGAAGAAGAACAAGAAGAAGCGGTAGGCCGGCCGACACCGAAGGCGCCTCGTCCCGCACCCGATTCCGGGCCGGGGCTCCTGGAATCGGGCGCGTGTACCGCCGATGGACCCGTTTTGCCTAACTCTCGAGCTACTTCACTTCAAACCTTAAGAGCCTTCTCTCTGGCAGATCGGTCATCTTCATCGTATAAGTCCCAGGAAAAGCCTTCTCAAAACGGACGGTCTCGTAACCTTCGAAATAGTCGTTGGTGTTTTGCATCATGAATGGGACGAGCAACTCGTTCTCCGCCCCAACCTGTACAGCAAACGCAGCAGAGCCGCCCAGAGCCGGCATTGCCTGTGTTATCAGATCGGTATTGACCACAAAGTCATAGTTTGGCGCAGACTCCGGCACCAAATGCCAAACATACGTTTTGATTCCGCCTTCGACATTGTCCTTATTCCTGACACGCATCTTTACGGCGATAACACACGTGATGTCGGCGTCCTTCAATTTCGTTTTCGTATCCACGATGCCATATTTTGAATAATCATCATGCGCACGCTTGAGATACTCGCGCGGCGTGAGCAGCTCTGCCCCGTCTATGCAAAACGAATACCCGTCAGTCGCCACATCCTTCGACCCCAGAAACGCCCCATCCATCGAGAGCCATTCGCCCTCCGCATAATATTTCTCAGGAATGACCGTCCGGTTCCCGTTAACGACGCTCACCCTCATGCCCGCAAGGCCGGTAGCAGCACAGCCGAAAAGAGCAAGCACCGCCCTTCTTGTCCACAGGGTCTTCTTCATCGCGCTCACGACCTTTCCCGAACTTTCACAACGGCACCGTCGCGCATGCAGTAAACCCGATCGGCCAGCTCCTCGAGCACCTCTCCGTCATGGCTGGACAGAATAACCTCGCGACCCGTTGATGCCGCCATCGCCACAACGCGCTTGAGTATTTCCACGCCCGCTTCGTCGAGGGCATTTGTTGGCTCATCGAGAACAAGTAGCTTCGGCTTTTCCATAATTGCCGCAGCTATCCCCAGACGTTGCTTCATCCCAAGCGAGTATGCTCGGAACTTCTTTTTTTCGCCTGCATCGAGCCCCACGAGCCGCAGAGCAGAGCGAATGTCCTCGGGGGTGGCAACGCCCTTGATCTGAGCGATGAGCTCCAAATTATCGTAGCCAGACAGATATCCCAAAAAGGAAGGCGCCTCGATCAACATCCCCAGACTCGGCGGGAACGAGATATCCACCCCAAGCCTTTGGCCATCGATAGAGATTTCGCCTTCGGTAGGCTTGATCAATCCGCAGACCGCTCGCATAAGCATGGTCTTACCCGAACCGTTTATCCCCTGAAGCCCAACCACAGTCCCAGGGTCAACCTCGATGGACACGTTGCGCAGAACATCGTTTTTGCCCATGCGCTTCGATACGTCCCTAACGATCACGCTCATATCTTGTCCCCCTTTTCTATAAGGTCGGCCCTTCGAAACCACAGTCCACCCAGCGATAGACATAACGACATAAGCCCAATTGATGACAAGACGCTCGAGCCCGCCGCGATTCCCTCTTTGACAATTCCGCCCCAGCGCAACAGCATCAAGGCGTTACCCAATAGCGCCCAATGTCGTGCATATGCCGAGCAGATCAGGTAGCTCATTAAAACCACAAACGAGACTGACGGCCCAAGCACAAACCCAACCGCTGCCTGCGCAAACGCAAGCGCCTCAAAAGCAAATAAGAGACCTATGAAAAACGGCAGCGCATCTGCCTCGGCAGCTTTGAGAAACCACGGCGCCAAATTAGCCAGCTGAAGCGACTCGCCATGAATGACCGCGCTGAACGAGGAGCTCACCACCAAGCTCCAAATCACAACAGAGCAAACCACCACGAGCAGTGAAAATGCCGTTACCGCCGCCACTGAGATAAAACGCGAGGCCCACCAAAGGGTTCTTGCCCGGCATCGAACAAGTGCTTGTAAACCAAGCCCGTGCAACGATTCGGTCGGATAATCGAGTGTTGTATAGAGAATAAGCAGAATGAGGAATAGCCACCCTAACGGAGGCACAAACATGACCCCGGGCCTAGGCTCAAACGGAGCAGATCCGGCAAACACGAGCGCAAGATTATCCGCAAACCCCAAGGTATCCGTCCTGACCCCATACACAGAAGACAATCCGTAGGCGTACACCAAGTTCGCAACGGTCACTGCCGCAACCGCAATAAAAGTAACGATGTTCTTCTTCAAAACGGTCCTCAGGTCCGCAGCGACCAGCCTAAACAGCATCAGACCACCTCGCGCCTTTTTAAGAATCTCGCGGAAATCAAAGAAAAGACGAACAGCAAAATGATTTCCGCAAACCCCGCTCGAATGTCGGGCCAGTTATTTAGTGATTCCGACCTGATGCTGTTAAGAATGTTGCAGTTAAAGCCGACGCATGAAAGGACGCTAAAAATCCAGTCGTTAACAAAATGCCATGCAACCATAATCAGATATGGAACGACCATCGCCTTGATTCTGCTGCGAAACACAACCGACAGACCGGTCACGGCCATGGATAGAACCCCCAGCGCCACCGCATCGAACAGCGTATAAACCAGCACGTATAACAGAGGCCGGGAATAAAACAGGCCAGAAAAATAGCTATGCAGATAGAGTCCGACGTAAGTCGATTCGTCGACTCGGGGGAGATACGCGGGAAACAGCATGGAGACAATCAGAAAGTTCACGAGTAGCGGAATAGCCGTGACCGCAAACGCAGAGAGGAAAGCAGACAGCATCTTCACGTTCACATATGCATTTCTAGAAACACGCGTGCAGATCTGTGCCTCGTAACCGCTCAAACGCTCGGACAGGCATGACCACGACCCGGCCAACATGGCAAGCAACGGCAGCGCATAGAAAAACACCGACGCTAGCAACGGCGCGTTCGCGCTCACAACGATCCAGTTACTAAAGCTACTTTCACGCGTTTGGCCGAGGTATGTCTGAGACTGCAGACCAATGCCGTAGCCAAAAGATAACAGCTGCTTGCGCTCGGCCTCGAGTGTCCACCACGCCTCGATGGCAGCTGCCATCGAAATGGCAGTCGCCAAAATAAGAGCCAACGCAAATATAGGATTGCCAAATATCTTGGACAGCTCGTGCCGTATTAGTTTTCCATTCAAGCGACATCACCCTCCCATTGGCCGGGCCGAGCGTTGCTGCTCGGCCCGGCCCTAATCACAACAAGAAGCTGCGGATTGGCTAGGAGGGAAGTTTGTTAAAATGGCCAAAGCAATCGGGGCTCCACCTTCCATAGACCGTGCCGTATCCGGACTCGGCCCATGCGGTCAGACGAGCATGACTGCGTTTGTTCTCACGGACGAGGTTGTATATCTCCCATTCATGCTCATGGTTGGAGCGATACACGCCCTGCGTGCAATTCATGTTGCCCGTTCCTCTATTGTCATAGGCACCGTCCACGTACAAACGTAACGGCTTTCCCGAATAGCCCATAATCCAAATGTAAACTGAAGATGAGTCGTGCTTCGAGCGATAGCCAGTTGCGCTCGTGCCAGAACATTGAAAAGCGAAATCTGTATCCTTGTTGTTCTTACATGTGGCAATTCCAGCATCTGCGCTTTGCGAAATGCTCGAAACCTGGGAAGTGTCGAACTCCTCTTGAGCAAATGATGCGGCAGGTGCACCCATCGACAAGCCCGCAACAATCGCCAAGCCGACTCCGATTCGAGCAATAGCGCTCCTTGGCTTAATCATGGCCTTCTCCAATCAAAAGCGGTTAACAATGCGTCGACGCACGGCAACCTTTGCATGAATAGAGAAAGATGTCTGTAAACACCCGCTATTGAGTTGATCGCTCAGGCGTTTACACGTTATCTACCCGTGATAATAATGAAATAAGCTCCGCTTTATTCTTGATCCTCAACTGGCGGTAAGAAGCAGACCGCAGTGCTTGCACCGTAGATGCAGCGTAACCGACATCCTCCGCAATAGCCTTTGTCGTTGCGCCCTCTGCCGTCATCAGCAAGATTTGCGACTGAACATCGGAAAGGGAGCGCGACGTAAGCAGAGCCAGTTGGCGCACGCGGGCCGTTTCGGTGGACCCGTTCGCGCGGTACTCCAAGACAGCCTTCTCGTCCTCAACCGAGCGGGCGAGCGCGATGTGCGTGACGAACATGGGCACAGACCAGCAGACGACCACCGTTGCCACGACGACATTGACAGCCGAACTATGCCCCAACAACGACGCAAGGAACAGCGGCTCGAAAACCATCAGATCCTGCGCCATGTTGAGCAAGACGACCCAGACAGGAGCCGTCGCCCCAAAGCAAAGCATCCATACCCCAAGCATTTTGCGCTGCGGACAGCTTCGCAGCACTACATATGTGAGCAGCATCCCCGCCAGCACCACGAACCCATGAATTCGCCCCCTACTGGCCGCATAGATTGAAGCAGCGACACCTATTGACACCAATGGCACGATAGCCCGAGCACGGGCATGCACCTTAAACGGACGCAGCCCAACAGCGAGCGAAGCCGTAGACGCCACGCCGCAAAACAGGACCGGCACAGCCATCAACGGAACGCGTATGCACCTCCATGCCGCGATATAGATAAAAGACCATTCCACAGCAGACAGCATCGCCCATACGCACGGGCTTCCGAGCCCAATCGCTTCGCCTGCTCTATCCAGCGCAGCGCCACGATTCGGTTTTCCGCCCGCGTAGCGTAGCGACAGAAGCAGCCCGAGACCCAATGCGTAGCTTAAGAGGGAAAAGACGACAGCCCGCGAAACACCGGACCCCCAATCGCTATCCGCCATTACCAAGGGACCCGCCGCAAGGAGGATAAAAAATAATGTGAGCAGGTATCGAAACAGCCGGCGCGTTCGAGCTGATGCCACCATATCATCAGCATGCCGCTGCGGCAGCTCATGCCCCACAGTATCACCCTCACCCGCAAACAACGCCACGAGCTCGCGTGAGCCCGCAACCGACGCCTTCCCGTATGCTCGGTGAAGCGTTGTTCGCACCGTCGATGGCTTCGTATCCGTCTCCTTGGCAATTTCCGCCGGCGTTTTCCCTTTGAGCAGCAGTCGAACAAACTGCTCTTCTCGAGGCGACAGGGCAGGGGAAAACACCCCCGCATCGAATGGGTCGGACGCGCAGGCGATATCCGAATTGTTGTCCCGTTTCCCCCTTAGCAACATGCATACGAAGGCAGCAGCGATAGCGGACCCCATCGCCAGCAATGCAATGACCGCGGCATAGTTTGCGAAGTATGCCACATCGACAGCCGGAATAAGACCAATAGGAACTGCTACGAGCACAGAACAGGCAAACACGTCGCGCCGTCCATGGCCAAAGGCACGAGGGCGACAAAACAGCAGGGCCACAGCCAATGCGAGATAGACCAACGGAATTAAAAACGCAAGGCCAATTGACGCGGCCGAAACAGAGGGCATCCCCCATGGCTCGGGGACAATTCTCCATGAAACTCGACAGCAAAACAGCAGGCAAGACAGGGCGGCTATTGTTTCTGTAAAAATCGCGTTCTGCGGGCGACGGGCCTCTCTTTCGTCAGTCCGCGTCGCCCTCTGCGTCAAAGGAAAACCCGCCGTAACCCAAATTACATATGAGAGAAGCAGCGACCCAGCAAAGCACGAGACGCACGAAACGCCATGCAACAGCCAGATCGGTGCAAACACGAATGGGATAGAATCTCCGCGAGCATAGAAAACCAGGTCGGCCCATTCGGGAACCGTTGCAATAACACCAAGGAAAACACCGATAGCACTGAGATGCCTCGGCCGTCTCATTTCTCTCCCCTTGCGGAGCGCAACACCGTGACCAAACGCCGCGAGGCATGCGCCAAGGATAACGAGCCAGGTCATTGCACCTGATGCCAAGCCAATTGAAGATGAAAACCGGTGATAAGGGGTGACCGCCATTACGATAAGCACAATGGCGCAGGCAGATGTGGCAGAACGGCAGGAAAAGAGCATATGGCCTCCATAGCATGCCATTATATCGCTCGGGCTGCTCGTTTATCTCCGCGCCTACACCGGCCAACATCAACGATTCACGCGATTCACGCCAACTCAATCCGAGCCAGGTCACGGTCCGGCTTTTGTTCGCAGTCCCCCAGTTTTCTGGGATGCGGTTTCCTTTTGAGTACCGATTCGGAAACTGCATCCCATTCTGGGCCAATATTCTGGGATGCAGTTTCCGCAGCACCCCCCATTCGGAAAGCATGTCCCAGTATTTGGCCGAAAACTGGGATGCGCTTTCCGGATGAGCCGAGGCGAAGGCCAAGTCAGATAGGCCACCTCGCCCCGCTACCTTCACCATGCACCCGAGCGTGCTACACTAGCAGCATCTATGCCACCGCGAATGGCTCGGCCCCGCGCCCGCCGCTCGCAAACGAACTTTAAACGCACGAGGGTTGGCCATGCCGCTTTTCTCGCAACATACCGCCCGGTTCTCGCCGGACGTTCCCTTGGAGGGCACCAGCTCTCGCGAGCTGCTCAAGCGGTACCAGCCGCTCGAGACGCTTGCGACCGGCGGTTTTGGCTCCATCGAGATCTGCCGTGACACGCACCTGCGCCGCCGCGTCGCCATTAAGCGCATCCCCCTTATCAACGGCGCCGGCATGCCCGCCAGCGACATCATGGATGTCCTGCGCGAGGCGCATACCGCCGCCATGCTTCAACATCCCAATATCGTGCAGGTTATCGACTTTACGCACGATACCGCCTATGCCTACCTGGTCATGGAATATGTCGATGGCATGTCGCTCGCCGAGTTTTTGCATCGAGTTGACGGCCATTCGCTCACCTTTGACGAAGCCGCGGCAATTGCCGACGCGCTGGGCCAGGCGCTCACCTTTGCCCATAGCAATGGCGTGCTTCACCTGGACATTAAGCCCGCCAACGTGCTCATCGACCACTCGGGCAATGTAAAGCTCACCGACTTTGGCATGGCGCGGCTGTCGTCTGCCGGCGGCTTTGGCGGCTCGCGCGGCGGCACCATCGGCTACATGCCGCCCGAGCAGCTCGACATCGAGACCGGCACGGTCGACGAGCGCGCCGATGTCTTTGCCCTCGCTTGTGTGATCTACGAGGGCCTGTGCGGCAGCGCTCCCTTTATGGCCGCCACGCCCGGCGACTCGCTCGGCCGCATCATCGGCGGTGCCACCTACCCCAGCGAGCTTATCCCGCACTTTCCCCCGGGAGCCGAGGCTGCGCTCATGAGCGCCCTCTCCCCCATGCCGCAAGACCGCCCCAACAGCATCGAGGTATTTTGCGACCAGCTGCTCGCCGGCTTGGGCAGCGTGCGCGAGGGCCGTCGCAGCCTGGAGCAGATGGTGGGCGAGCTTTCAGATGACGAGCGCGCGGCAGACGATATCGAATCGTTGCCCTATGAGGACGACACCATCGAAGTCGACCCCGCACTCGGCTGGGCGGGTACGCGCTGGAGCTGCGCACGCGATTACACCATGCGCGCCATCTCGGCGCTAACGTGTGCCACCTTCAGCTTTTTGCTGATGCAGACGGCTGGCGTCGCGGCGCTTCCCGGACTTATTGCCGCGGCCATCGCAATTGGGGCGGCCGCCGGCCTGGCCCCGCAGATTGGCTCGGCTATCTCGGCCGTGGGCTTTTTGGTACTTATGGCCAACGCCACCATGCAGGCGCAGGGCATCCTGTCGATGCTGCCCGTCGCGGTGCTCTTTGCCGCCACCATGTCCGGTTGGTGGATCGCCTGGGGCCGCACCGAGGCCGCCGCGAGCGCCGCGCTCACCTGCGCGGTGGCACTTGGCTGTCTAACGGGTGACGTCCTCCTTGCCGCCGGGGTCGCCGCCGGCATCGCGGCCTTTTGGCTCGGCCCGGCAAGCGCCGCGGCCGCCACGGGGATGGGCGCGCTTTTTGGCCGCCTGGCTACGGTTGCGCTTTCTGCCGGAGGCGTGCTGGGGCTCGGCAATGTTGCCGCAGCGCTGGGAGACCTGCTCTTCTGGGCTGCCGTTGTGCTCGTCGCGGCGACAGCTGCATTGACATCTCTGCTGCTCAACGCCCATGCCAAGCGTGCCGAGCAGGGCTCGAGCCTGACTGCAATCGCTGCCATCGCCGGCTACGGAATAGGCTCCGCGGCGTCGCTCTGTCTTGCACACCATATGGAAATTGCCAGCCTTGCGGCCGCGGTCGTCGTCAAGGCGGCGGTTGCGGGAACCCTATCCTCTATAATCGTTGGGATATGCCTATATTTGCTCGGATACCAAAGAACCTATACGGAGAGTGATCTTTCGTGAACTTCCTGAACATCTTCGAGGACCACGTGGCCGGCATCTTCGGTGCCACCCGTGCCCCGTTCTCCTTTAAGAAGCTTGCCAAGCAGGCCGCTCGCGACATGGAGGATCAGACTCTGGTGATCAACGGCGTCAACACCGCGCCGGCACTCTATACCATCCTGATCGCCGCCGACGACGATCCCATGCTCGCCCCGTTCTACCCCGAGCTTTCGCGCGAAGTCCGCGAGTTTGTGAAGGCACAGGCCGAAAAGCGCCGCTATGTGTTTGTCGGCGAGCCCCTCGTTCGCTTTATGATCGATCCGCAGCTGCGTGCCGGTAAGTTCTCGGTCTTTGCCGAGAACGTCGACGCCCCCACGCTCGGTCGTCTGTACGAGGAGGAGCGCGCCTACCAGAATGGCCTGGGCCAGAACAACTCGGCTGCAAGCCGCGCCGCCAGCGCCCCCCGCGCCGGCAAGCAGCAATTCGCCGCTCCGCAGCAACAGCGCCCCGCCGCCATGCCCCAGCAGCCGGCGCCCCGTGCCGCCGCTCCCGACCCGCTCACCGTGGCCGATCCCTTTGCGCCCAATGTCCCCGACCCCGCCGCCGCGCCCATCCCCGTGCCGCAGACCGTCTCTCGTGACGCCCTCGCCGGTATGGGCGGAGCCGCCGCGACCGGCGCCGCCGTGGGCCTTGGCGCCGCGGCCGGTATTGCCTCCAACATGGCGAGCACCCGCGCCCCGCAGCGCCCGCTCGCCCAGCTCGTCGACGTCGTGAGCGGCGAGAGCCACAGCATCACTTCCGCGCAGGTGACCATCGGCCGCGAGCGTTCGGTTTCGGACATCGCCCTGCGCGACCCCAACGTATCGCGCCGTCACGCCCAGCTCACCTTTACCGGTTCGGACTGGTCGATCGAGGACCTCAATTCCACCAACGGCACGCTCGTCAACAACCGCCGCATCACGCGCTGCCCGCTGCGCAACGGCGACCTGCTGACGTTTGGCCTGAGTACCTTTGAATTTAGGGGATAGTCGCTTATGAACATCGATATCGTCCTTTTTGCAGGCCGCATCGTCCTGGTCGCCCTGCTCTACATCTTCCTGTTCGCCGTCATGAAAACCGGCGTGGGACTCGTACGCGGCCAGCGCCGTGACTCCGCTATCTGGACGATCGATGTGGACAAGGGTCCGCGCGGCATCCGTGGCATCCATGTAGACATGCTCGGCCCCGTCATCGTGGGCCGCTCGCCGTCCTCGGACATCTGCATCAACGAACCGTTTGTCTCGGCCTCGCACGCACGCTTTTCGCTGCAGGGACCGGCACTCATCATCGAAGACCTCAACTCGCTGAACGGCACGCTCGTTAACGGCCGTCAGCTGGTGGAGCCCGCAACGCTACGCGAGGGTGACGAGGTCCAGATTGGCGACGTGGTCATGAAGGTGAACCGTCGATGATCGACGAGGAGAGCAAATCCGCAACCATGCCCGAGACGCCGGCTGCCCCCGCAGCTGCGCCGGCCCATGCCGCTCCGGCGCGCCCTGCGACCGTGGAGCCCGAGGACACCGTGTTCTCCCTGCCTCTTTCGCATGTAACTCAAGAATATCCGGCACTCGCCGATGACGAGGACGCCGACACCGAGCGGCTCGATGCCCCCATCGGCGCGCACGCTGCCGAGCAGCCCGCGGAACCGGAGACAACGCCCGCACCGGCTCACTTTGCCGAGCCCGTCGCCGAGGCGATTAACGAGAGCGCTGCCGTGTTTGCAGCCCCCGAGCCTGCCGCGCCGGTATTCCCCGTCGCCCCGGCGAGCGAGGCGGCACCCGCATCCGCAACGCCTGCCGAAGTCGAGCAGCCCGTTGCCGCGCCCGCCGCAGCTCCCGAGCCCTCCGCTCAACCCCAGAGCATGCCCGCGCCGTCGCACTTTTCGACGCCCGAGCCGACGGCTGTCGAGCCGCAGCAGGACGGCGATCCCGCCGACCGTGTAACCGAAGATCTCAACCTTCCGGACATCTCCGACGCCGAGTCGGGCAACGATGCCGACACCGTCTCCCCCGGCGACACCGCCGAGATCGATGTCGCCGCCGTGGAGGCAAAGCTCAAAGATCCCGGCTCGACCATGAGCTTTGAGCCGCTGACCGACGAGCGCATCGAGACCGACTCGACCTACGACGCCGGCACCACCACGCAGCTTATGTGGGGCGCCCGCTCCGACGTCGGATGCGTACGCCCGCACAATGAGGACTCCTATCTGGTGCAGTCGCCGCTCTTTTGCGTGTGCGACGGCATGGGAGGACACGCCGCCGGCGAGGTGGCATCCTCCATCGCCGTCGAGACCATCGCCAAGACGGCGCCGCAGTCCGCCGACGCCGCGCGCCTGGCCGCAGCCGTTGAGGCCGCCAACGCCGCCGTGATCGAAGCCGCCCTCAACGGCCTGGGCAAACCCGGCATGGGATGCACGGCCACCTGCGCCTACATCGAAAACGACACGCTCGCCATCGCCCACGTGGGCGACTCGCGCGCCTACCTGCTCCACGAGGGTACGCTCATCCGCGTGACCCGCGACCACTCCTACGTGGAAGAGCTCGTGGATGCCGGCGAGATTACGGCCGACGAGGCCCGCGTCCACCCCAACCGCTCGGTCATCACCCGCGCGCTGGGCTCGGATCCCGCCATGTATGCCGACCACTTTACCCTGCACATCGAGGAAGGCGACCGCCTGATTCTGTGCTCCGACGGTCTTTCGAGCATGATTCCCGATAGCGATATCGAGAACATCGCTACGCAGTCCTCGACCGCACAGATCTGTGTCGACAACTTGGTGGACGCGGCGCTCGCCGCCGGCGGCCACGACAATGTGACCGTGGTGGTCGTCGACCTGGTCGACGATGGTGTCATGCGCGAGGCAAAACGCGTCCGACGCCGCAATGTCACCATCGCCGCCGTCTTGGCCCTTGTCTTTGTGCTGGTAGCGGGCATCTGGGCATACACGGGCGTCACCGGCTCCTATTACTTGGGAACCTACCACGGCAATGTCGCCGTCTGGCGCGGCCTGCCCGGCAAGACGCTCGGGGTCGAGCTCCACTGGCTCGAGAGCGAAACCAGCATCAAGCTGTCCGACCTGCCCGAAGACACGCAAAACCGCCTGAAGGCAGGCATTCCGCAAACGAATGTCGACGATGCGCAGGACACCATTTCCAAGTACCGCCATCAGATTGACGAGGAGCAGACCCGTCAGGTGATTGACGCGCAAACGATTCGCGACAACACCGACCAGAAATCCACCTCCGAGTCAGATTCCGAGAAAACCGCCGAACAGTCAGCCGAGGCCGAAGCCTCCGATAAGAATTAGAAAGGGAGTGCCGCTTATGAGTCGCCGCAACACCGAACTGCTCTTGCTCATCGCCTCGGCGTTCCCCGTCATCCTGCTCTATGCGATGTACGTGCTCACCGCGGGCGCCACGATTTCCTTTGAGACGCTCGCCGTGCCGATCGGCCTGTTCGCCGCCTTCGCCGCGGCGCATATCGCCGTGCGCATCCTGGCGCCCGGCGCCGACCCCGCCATCCTGCCCATCGTCTTTGTGCTCTCGGGCATCGGCATCACATTCGTGACGCGCCTGGCCCCCGACCTCGCCATCTCGCAGCTCATCATCTTGTTTGTCTCGGTGGCGCTCATGGTGGGAACGCTCGCACTGGTCAAGAACCTCGACGTGGTCATGCGCTACAAGTACACCTTTGGCATTATCGGCATCATCCTGCTGATGCTGCCGATCTTTATCGGCACCACGATCTCGGGCTCCAAGCTGTGGATTCGCATCGCGGGCTTCACCATCCAGCCCGGCGAGTTCGCCAAGGTCTTCATCGTCCTGTTCCTGGCAGGCTATCTTGCCGAGAACCGCGAGCTGCTCTCCATCTCCAACCGCAAGATCCTGGGCCTCAAGATTCCGCGCTTTCGCCTGCTGCTGCCGCTGTTTGCCGTGTGGGGCGTGTGCCTGCTCATCGTCGTCTTCGAACGCGACCTGGGCTCGGCCGTCCTGTTCTACACCATCTTTTTGCTGATGCTCTATGTTGCCACGGGACGCTTTTCGTACGTCATCATCGGCCTTGCGCTGCTGGCCGTTGGCGCCGTGGGCGCCTACAAGTTCCTGTCGCACGTGCAGGTGCGCTTTCAGGTCTGGGTCGATCCGTTTAAAGACGCCCAGGGCCAGGGCTACCAGATCGTACAGTCACTTTACTCGCTGGCTGACGGCGGCCTGGTTGGCGTCGGCATTGGCAACGGCATGGCAAACAACATCCCCGTCGTCGAGTCTGACTTTATCTTCTCGGCCATCGGCGAGGAAATGGGCCTTTTGGGCGGCGGCGCCGTGCTCATCCTGTTTATGCTTTTTGCCGTGCGCGGCCTCACCACGGCAGCCCGCGCCAAGTCCGACCTTGCCGCCTTTAGCGCGACCGGCCTTACGGCGGCCATCAGCTTCCAGGCATTCTTAATCGTCGGCGGCGTAACCCGCCTGATCCCGCTGACCGGCGTCACCCTGCCCTTTATGAGCCAGGGCGGCTCCTCGCTGCTGGCGAGTTTTATCATCGTCGCGCTGCTGCTGCGCGCCGGCGACGAGGCAACCGGACGCGAAGCCGAGCTCACCGGCACCGGCACCATGGCCGCCCTCACCGATGACCAGGTCGCATCCTCCGCTGCCCCGACCGGTACGCGTTTTGCCAACGCACCTTCCTACGGCAACGGCAGCCACTCCGCGGGTTCTCGCATGCGTCGTCGCCTGCTCGACACGCCTGAGTCCGGCGTGCTCGGCCGCGTGGCACTTGCTAACCGTCTGACTCGTGCCGTGTTTGCCTTTACGGCGCTGTTCGCCATCCTTATCGGCAACCTCACCTATGTCCAGGTCATCAAGGCAAAGGACTACCAGGACATGCCGACCAACAACCACACCATCGCCCGCTCCAAGTACATCCAGCGTGGCTCTATCATCACGTCCGACGGCGTGACGCTAGCCGAGTCGCTGCAGCAGGAGGACGGCACCTACGCCCGTTCCTACCCCAACGGCAACATGGCCGCGCACGTGGTGGGCTACGTGAGCCAGCAATACGGCACCGCCGGCATCGAGAGCGTCATGAACGATACGCTTACCGGCTCCAAGGATTACTCCAGCTGGAACAACGCCATCGCGTCGCTCGCGGGGCAGACCCAGCCGGGCAATACCGCCAAGCTCACCATCGACTCGCGCATCCAGACGGCTGCCGAGCAGGCGCTCAAGGGCTTTAAGGGCGCTGTGGTGGTCATGGATCCGCGCACCGGTGCGGTCCTTGCGTGCGCGAGCTCGCCCACCTACGACAACACCAACATCGATGCGCTGCTCCAGTCGGGCGGCGGCGAGGACGGCTCCATGTACGACCGTGCCATGGACGCGCTGTACACCCCGGGCTCGACCTTTAAGGTCGTCACACTCTCCGCGGCACTCGAAACCGGCACCGCCAGCCTTACCAGCACGTACCAGGCGCCCGGCTCCATGGATATTGGCAACGCGCCGGTCACCAACTATGCCAACGAGAGCTACGGCACCATCAGCCTGCAGCAGGCCTTCGCCGTATCGTCCAACGTCGTCTTTGGCCAGGTGGCCAACGAGATTGGCGCCAGCTCGCTCGTCCAGTTTGCCAACGCCTTTGGCTACGGTCAAAAGCTCGGTCAGGATCTGACCACCGCGGCTTCCATCATGGCCGACCCGTCGCTTATGACCGAGTGGGAGACCGCTTGGGCAGGCGCCGGCCAGCCCGTCGGCATGGACCACACGCCTGGCCCGCAGACCACCGTTATGCAGAATTGCGTAATCGCTGCCGCTATCGCCAACAGCGGCGTGGTCATGGACCCGTTCTTTGTGTCCCAGATACTCGCCCCGGACGGAACCGTGGTTAAGACTACGCAGTCCCGCTCGCTGGGCCAGGCTATCAGCTCTGCCACGGCCGACCAGGTCAAGCAGGCCATGCTCGCCGTCGTCCAGTCCGGTACCGGCACCGATGCCCAGATTCCGGGCGTCAAGGTTGCCGGCAAGACCGGTTCGGCCGAGATCGGCGGCACCAACGTCAACTCTATGTTTGTTGGCTTTGCACCTTACGATTCACCCACGGTTGCCATCTCGGTTGCCCTGGAGGATTTCGACAAACACGACGTCAAGGCAGCCAAGATTGCCGGCATCGTCCTGACCGCGGCGCTCGCCGCACAGGGAGCGTGATGCCCGTGATCAAAGCGGAAACTTGGGGCGCGCCGCGGCCGATGAGCTAGCGGCAACGCGCCACACGGCCCCAGCGGCCACACATTTGGTACTACACACATCGTTGAGCGAATAGTTATGTTAGGAGCAGGAATGGAACAGAGGGTCCTCGGGGGAAGATACCTCCTCAAGGATAAGGTGGGGACGGGCGGTATGGCGACCGTCTTCCGTGCACAGGATCAGGTCCTCGACCGCACGGTTGCCGTCAAGATCATGCTGCCGCAGTATGCCGGCGACGCCACCTTCGCCGCCCGCTTTAAGCAGGAGGCCCAGGCAGCTGCCGGCCTGTCCTCCCCCTATATCGTGGGCGTCTACGACTGGGGCAAGGACGGCGACACCTATTACATCGTCATGGAGTACCTGCGCGGTACCGACCTTAAGAGCGGCATCAAGAGCCACGGTGCCCTCGATCCCAAGAAGGTCGCGCAGATCGGCTCGCAGATCAGCTCCGCGCTTTCGGTCGCACACAAGCACGAGATCATCCACCGCGACATCAAGCCGCAAAACATCATGGTGCTGCCCGACGGCAACATCAAGGTCATGGATTTTGGCATCGCACGCGCCAAGAACAGCCACCTCACGCAGGATAACAACGTTCTGGGCACCGCCCACTATGTAAGCCCCGAGCAGACCCGCGGCCAGGACCTCGGCCCCACCTCGGATATCTACTCGCTGGGTGTCGTCATGTACGAGTGCGCCACCGGCCGCGTGCCCTTTGACGGCGACGACGCCATCTCGGTTGCGCTCAAGCAGGTCAACGAGCTCCCCATCCCGCCGAGCCAGATCAACTCCGGCGTCGATGCCGACCTTGAGCGCATCATCCTCAAGTGCATGGAGAAGGACCCGGCAAACCGCTTCCAGACGGCCGACGAGCTGCGCCAGGTGCTCAACAGCTACCTGTCCGGCCGTGCCGTCAATGTCTCGGAGCCCACGCGCATCATCGGTGCCGCCGGCGACCTGGGTGCCACCAAGACCCGCGAGCTTTCCGACTCAACGCGCGCTATGGTTCGTCCCGTCTCGGGCGTGAGCGGTCAGAACACCGCCCGCAGCGCTGTCTCGGGCTCCACGGGCTCCTACGAGGTTGAGAAACCCAAGTCCAACAAGAACAAGATCATCGCCGCCGTGATTGCCGCCGTCGCCGTGATTGGCGTTGTAGTGGCCTTTGCCACGGGCATGTTCAGCGGCGAACAGGTCACGGTGCCCGACGTGCTGGGCAAGGACCAGGAAACCGCTATTGAGCTGATCAAGGAAGCTGGCCTTGAGGTTGGCACCGTCGACCAGAGCTACAACGACGATGTCGACGAGGGAAAGGTCGCCGAGCAGACCCCCAACGGTAACACCAAGAAGGCCAAGGGCACGAGGGTGAACCTGGTAATCTCCAAGGGCCCTAAGCCCTCCGAAAAGGTTGAGGTTCCGCAGCTCCTCGGCCTGACCAAGGACCAGGCCGAGGCAGCGCTGGCAAGCGTAGGCCTGAAGGGCAACGCCACCGAGGAGGCCAACGAGGCCGACGAAGGTCAGGTCTTTGAGCAGGGTACTGCTGCCGGCAAGGAAGTCGAGAAGGGCACGACCATCTCGTACAAGGTCTCCAGCGGTCCCGACACCACCTCTGTCCCCGACCTGACCGACATGACCGAGGCTCAGGCACGCAACGCCCTCGACATGGCCGGTTTTGGCGTCAACGTGAGCTACCAAGAGAACGACTCTGTCACCGAGGGCACCGTCATTAGCTGGAACCCCAGCGGCAAGCAGAAGCCCGGCGCCACGATCACCGTCGTCATCGCCAAGAAGTCCGGCAAGGCCAGTGTTCCGGGTAACCTGTACGGAAAGAGCATCTCCGCCGCCGTCACCGCACTCAACAACGCCGGGTTCTACAACATCGGCTTCTGTGACCAGAACGGCAACCCTGTGAGCGGCAACGAGAATGCCACCGTTACGGGCGTCTCCCCCACCGGTAAGCAGTCCACCGACACCACGATCACGCTGACGGTTTCCGTCTCCGGTTCCAGCTCCGGCGACGACTCCGAGTCTAGCAACTAACGTCAATCGCTTGTTGCTCCGAGCGGTTTAGACCGCAAACACATTCGCTCAGAAGCGCCCGCTTGCTCCCCCAGCAAACGGGCGCTTTAATGTTCCTATGGCAGGCATTCGGTAGGCTTCGATAGCAGGATGACAACGCGCGGGATGACAACGCGGGCACAATTTGATTTTTGAAATATGGACGAATTCCTCGTCAAGAGGGTAAAATGATGCCGACGGCAGCCCAAGTTGTAGAGAGCTGGGCAGAGCCGTTGCTTAACGAAGTTAGGTCATCGTCTTAGCGACGGTGGCCTTTCTTTTTGGGCTTCGAACCCTGCTTGAGTGCCTTGGAAAGGCCGACAAGGGCCGTGAGGAGCGAGACCATAGCGGTCAGGAGCTTCACGGACTCAGTGAAATCGGTCATGGGCATCACCTCCCATCGGATGGAGGGCTCTGCCCGGCACGAGGACTGCCGCCAGCAAGGACGATTCTATCAGAGCGGCTGACTCCCGCCGATCAATTCATACTCCTCACCCTCGCCGAATTGCGAGCATGAAAGAATCAGCACTGGATGGCAGCGCGCTAGGGCACCGGCGATAGGCTTTCCAAAACTAGCGAGGCGTGTCTCCGCGAGCGTAATCGCCTCGGTCGACCGCGCGATCGACCTGCGGCGAGATGTCGACGTTGCCATCATGGGCTCGGCCTGCAGCGCGAACGCGGTCATCGCCAGCATCGAGAACGGCGCCGGCGTAACGGTTGCGAATCTCCCTTGCGTAACCGCGCCGGGCAAGAAGCTCATCACGAACCGCCGGATCCTCGAGCAGATCTTCATCGCACTTCGGTGCGATGAACTTAGGGAAGAGATTGTAGGCGACGCCCTTGCTCGCCTTTGCCTGCTCGACCCACGCCGAATACGCTTTCTTGAGACGCTTGATGTAAATCTCACAACGTTTCTCGTATGGAAGGGCTCGCTCGGCTTCCAACACGTTATTTTCGAAAGCCGTCTGCAACGACTTCAACGCGAAGCGCCCGTCGAGACAGGTCAGGTTGAAAGTGCACTTCGGATTACCGGCTTCTTTGATATCGAGATCGGTTGCGTAGACACGATTGTTCTTGATGAAAATGTCTACGCCCCATGAGGCGAGTAGCTTTTTGAACTGATCCATATTCTTTACGCGACCTTCGTCAATCGCAATATGGATTAGCTCGCGCAGATTGTTTTTATAACTGTACTCTCCCCGCTCAACGATTATCTTTTCTGCGTCGCGCGTCTGACGATCTCGAATCTTCGAATTCTTCTTTCCCTTTTCAAGTTGAGTAAGATTCCAGGCCTCGTCCATTTCACGAACCCACGCGGCGCGTTCGAATTTTCCGCGACGCCCGCCCGTCTCGCAACGCTTACCCGTCAAAAGATCCGTGCGGTTAATCGCCATATGAACCGCATAACGTTTTCCCGCCTTATCGCTTTCCTCATGCAACGCGACAATCACTTGTTGATGCGGGTAGTGTTTCGCAAGCCATTGCTCCGCGTAGGCCATACACGCATCGGGGGTCATCTTGCCTCCGTTGCAGCTGCACTCCTCGGGTAGAAACGCGAGAATCTGATGAAGCATCGTTATGTTCTTCGCGCCGGCACGCGCAGGCCTGTCGTGATGAAACATCTTCCGCGTCATAGCCATCTCGGAAAACCAGTGCTTTCCGTTCGCGAGGTTCCAGCCGCCGCGGGCCAAAGCGTGCTTTCCGTTAATGTACTTGCGCAGGTGTTTCGCGTAGCGCTCGGACGAAACACCTTTCTGCTTAACGACGGTCATCGAGCTCACTGCCATCGGTGAAATAGCGCTGTTCGAGCTCTTCGATAAAGAGAGTGACTTTGCGGGCGTTCTGGTAAACCTTTTCAAGCGTTCGGAAAACTGCCTTCTCGTTGTAGGCCGGAAGACCTTGCGCATTCACAAAATACATCAGCTGGTTGAGGTTCGTCCCCTCGCGATACAGCTCGTGATAGATTTTCGTGACCTGTGCCATATCGAAATCGATCTTCTCGATTTTCCCGGCAAGCATCACGCGGCGGGCATACGCACTGACGGTCGCACCGAGCGCATCCGCCTGTTTGCGGATCGCTTCGTGCTCCCCATCGGTGACCTTAACGTAAATAGTTTTCGAACGCGTTTCATGCAAATCGCCTGAAACGGTTTGCAGCTTTTTACTGCGGCCGCCGTCATCATTTTTGGAAATGACTAGGTCATCACTCCGATGAACCAATGCATAGCGAATGAGTTCGGCCTTCGTCATGCCTGCCTTGTCCGCCAAAGCGGAAAGCGTTTCATATTCTTCGGAAGTGAGTGTCGCCTTGACGGTGTACGGACGCTTACAACTCATCATGCCCCCCAGGAAAGCAAAGCGAATCGGTGAGGCCACCGATTCAAAACCAATATGAGATTGCTTTCCTTTTTGGGAACGACTGACGTCGCGCCGATTATTGAAGTGACGCCGTCACTTTACTTAGAAATGAAAGGCGAACTTCATTTCTAACTTTATCGCCGTGGGAGGCGATAAACAAGATGTGTTGGCAGATAAAGGGGGCGAGTATGGCCCCATTTATCTAGCCCAACACCAATCTTGCAATCACCGGAACGGCGATTGGGCGGAGCGTAGCGTAGACACGAAACGAGAGGCCTCGTTTCGAGCGAAAGGCTTCGCGGTGTCGTAGTGTCAGCGGAGACCGTGAGCAGAAGCGAATTTTTAACGCGAAGGATGCTGAGTGTTAGAAATTCGCTGTAGCGAGAGCGGAGCGGTAATGCGAACGCGAGGGATGCCGAGTGTTTGCATTACCGCGCAGCGGATTCCGGGCGAGGGCTGGAGCAAGTTGATGGAAGACCTTACCGATTTGCGGAAGTTTTTACCCGGAACATCCGGCACCGCCGGATTCTTTTGGAACGGCCTCTCGTTTGATTGCTTTCCTATCGTTTGCTCCCAGACTGGGCGTCTAAAAAAGGCGGCCGAACCGGCCGCCCACAAATAAATAAACATTTACCGAATGTAAGAGGAGAGGAACGATGTACATTACTCCCAGTGACCGGCGACGTCGACAACCCAATGCTGTCCCGTAGCCTGCTGTTCATAATGTCCCTGGTCCTCAGATGTGGTATACGAATCATTGATTGCAGAACCACCGTTAGGATGCTGCGCATCGCCAAAAGTAGCGTGGGCGTGAGCGTCCATTTCGGCTGCAGATCCAAATGTCGCACGGCATGCGCTGCAAATCCAGCGTTCATGACGCGTATACACTACATTCGGCACCCAGACCTGGCTGTAATCGGTCTCCCAGTGGCCCTGCTCGGGAATCCACTTCTTCTGACTACCGTCGTTGGAAGAGGAATTGTTGCCGCCGGAACCCTGCGAATTGCCAGAATTCTGGTTTGACTTGGAAGAATCGCCCTTATTGTCAGACTTCGACGAGTCGGAAGACTTGTTATCCTCCTTCTTGGAGTCATCGGACTTCTGGTCCTTGCCGTCGGATTCTTTCTTCTCCTCGGTCTTGGTTCCAGAGGTTTGCGAAGCCTTTTCTCCACTTGGCTTCTTTTTTTCTTTATTCTTTACCGCTGTGGCGGCCCTTTCCGGAGAGCCGCTTCCTTGCTTTGCAACGCTGGCACATCCAAGTTGAGGTGCCGAAAGGCACACCAGAAGCGCAACGATAATAGCCTTTGTTCTCACGCCGACCTCCCTGTCCATGAAACCGGGCGTTGGACACTAGCCGATATCCAACGCCCGGCTCGCTTTTACATCTGCTCGCGGCGCTTCTTCCGATCGAGAAAGACGCCGGCCGCCACGAGGACGGTACCGCCGATGGCGAACGTCTCGCCGATGAGTCCCGCGCGGTCGCCGGTCTGGGCGAGGCTGCCGGGCTGGGCGGTATCCGTGCCGGCGAGGTGCTTCGGGCTGTATGCCGCCTGCTGCTTTGCGGCCTCCTCTGCCTCCTGTCGTGCGATCTCATCGGAAAGCTTCTGCTCCGCTGCGATGCGGTCGGACTTCGCCAACTCGTAGGCGGCGAGTGCCGCATCGTAGCCGGGCTGGAGCTCGTCCACCGCGGTCTGCTTCTCGTCCAGGATGGCCTTGGCGGGCGCGACCTTGGCACGCGCCTCGACTGCTGCGGCGAAAAGCGCGTTGAGGGCGTCATCCGCGTTCACATCATGGCCGGAAGCGACCGCCGCGCCGGCATCGATGGAGTTCAGCTTCGACAGCTTGGCGTCTGCCCGTGCCTTTGCCTGTTCGGCGGCGGAGACCAGGGACTCGGCGGCGATGGTATCCGCCTTCGCGACATCGAGCGCGGCCTTGGTGTCATTGACGGCCTTTACTGCGTCCTGCTCGCGCTGCTGTGCCTCTGCGAGCTTCGCGGCAAGACCGGCGAGGATGTCGAGGTTCGACTGTGCGTCCTCGAGATCGGTCTGGGAGCCGGTGAGCCTGTCGGCGGCAACGCCGGTGTCGGCCCTTGCGGCATCGACGGCACGCTGGGCATCGGCGTGGGCACCTGCGGCGGCGTCTGCCTTTTGCTCGGCGGCGGCGAGGACGGTCGCCTTCTCGACCTGATCGGCTGCCGCCGCGTCATGGACGCTCTTTGCTGTATCGAGCGCCTTCTTGGCGTCGGCGACGTCCTGGAAGAACTTCGCGAGATCGGCGTTCGCATCCATGACGCCCTGCTGCTTAGCAGCGGTGTCCGCCTTGGCGGAATCCAACTTAGACTGTGCGGTCGTTACGGCTGCGTTGGCAGCATCAAAGGCGACCTGCTTCTGTTGGACGGTCGACTTTGCCGTATCGACTGCCGCGTTGGCGGCATCGAGGTCCGATTTTGCCGCATCAAGCTCGGTCTGGGCATCCGTGACGCCCTGCTGCTTGGCGGCGACATCAGCCTTGGTGGCATCGACGGCACGCTGGGCATCGGTGACAGCCTGCTTCGCGGCATCGACATCTGCCTGTGCGGAATCCGCTGCGACCTGCTTCTGCTGGACGGTTGCGGCGGCGCCGGCGGCTGCCTGCTTCTTGGATGCGAGATCGGCCTTGGCTGCGTCGAGTGCGCTCTTGGCGTTCTTGAGGCCGTTGATATAGGAGGTCAGCTTCTGCTCGTACTCGTCGACGGAGATGGGGTTCATGTTCCAACCGGAGCCGGACCAGCCGGAGATCTCTGCGGTGTAGCACTGTGTCTGAAGCCCGGACATGGTGCCCTTGGTGCAGGTTGCCATTCCCATAACGGCGAGTTCGGGATTGATGATGTTCATGTAATGGCCGACGGTGCCGCTACTGCCGTTCTCCCAGTGGCAGTTGTCTGCAATCCAATGGTTGATTGCGACACCGTTCTTTGCATAGAAATCATAGGCATCCTTGCCGACAAGACCGGTGACTCCATAAAGGGCCTCCGTTGCCTTGTCGAAAAAGCCCTTCTCCTGCTCGATCCACTGCCCACTCGGATCAATTCCGTAATTCCATGCCAGGTTTTCGGCAAAATCATATTGACGGGCATGATCGAGCACAGTGTCGCTGTAGTTGGCATCCGCAATGGCACCGGCGATGAGCTTGTAGGTGACCCGGAGCTCGGACAGGCCGACCGACTTGCGGTAGTCGTTGACGGACTTCATCCACCTGATCGCATTGATCATGTTGTCAAGGGACGTGGCGTCCTTGGAGTTGCCGACTTCGGTCTTTCCGGCATATTTGGCGTTCAGGATGATGTTGACTGCGTCATCGGCACCCATGGCACGGAAGAAGCCGATGGCTCCCTGCTTGAGTTGCGCGTCGGCGGAATCGAGTTTCGCCTGTGCCTCGTCGACCTTCTGCTGCGCGGCGGTCACGGAGGCGTCTGCGGTATCCTTTGCGACCTTGGCGTTCGCGAGCTCTACGTCGGCGGCTGCCTTGGCGGACTCGGCGTCCTTGACAGCCTGCTTCGCGGCATCCAGCTTGGCGACGGCGTCGGCATTCGCCTGCTTGGCCGCATCGAGGTCGGAGTTCGCGGCATCGAGTGCGGATTGGGCGTCGTTCACTCCGGACGCGGCATCGAGTGCGGACTGCTGCTTCGCGGAGAGGGACGCCTGGGCATCATTCAGCTCGGTCTGTACCGTTGCCGCAGCGGACTGCGCCTGCTCGAACTCGGACTCGCACTGGGACTGTACCGCTCGTGCGGCAGCGAGGACTGTCTCCGCGTCCGCGACCTTCTGTTTTGCCGCATCGTACTCCGGGCCGCTGGCGCCTGCCTCCGCTGCGGCGAGGTCGGCTTTCGCCTTCTCGTAGGCGGCGCTGGCGGCTGCGGCCTTCGCATCCGCCGCGTCCTTGTTCTGCTGGGCTGCAGTGAGGACGGCATCGGCGGAATCCTTTGCAGACTGGGCCGCAACCAGCTTGGACTGGGCATCGGCAAGCGTCGTGTTGGCGTTGTCCAGTTCGGCCTGTGCCCTGTCCACGGCAGCCTGGGCGTCACGCACGGCCTGCTCGGCGGCACTGATTGCCTCCGGGGTGGCGCTTACGGCATCTGCCTTGGCTTTATCGAGGGCATCCTGGGCATCCTGGGCCGCCTTGAGGGCGGACTGGTACGCTTCGTCCTTCTCGGACGCATCTGCCTTGGCGTCTGCGAGACCCGCCTTCGCCTGCTCGAGGTCCTTGCCGGCGGCATCGGCGGCGTCCTTGCCCTCCGCGACCTGACGGGCGTACTCGTCCATTGCCGCTCGGTCGGCTGCCGTGCCGGCGCTGACTGCCGAATCGTAGGATGCCTTGGCCTGGTCGCGGGCGGAAGCCGCCTCGTTGTAGGGACCGGCGGCATCGTCATAGGATGCCTTGGCGGCGTCCTCCTTCGCCTTCGCCTCGTCGACTGCCTTCTGCAGGTCCGCGATGGTCTGTGCGGCGGATTTCGCGCCGGTACCGGATGCCGCGCCGGCGTTGGCGGCGATCGGCGACATCACGGCGGGGTGCTGCGTGGTCCCGTCACCGGTCTGGGCGAATGCCGCGAACGGTGAGATGAGGCTCGATCCGGTCATGGCGGCCATGGTCGCCGCGGTGACGGTCAGACGTGCGATCCCCTTCGGGGCGTGAATCTTTTTGCCGGGCTGCGCGGCGAAGTGATCGCCGCCGGTAGTGAAATGCTTTCCCTGAGTCATTGCTATTCCATTCCTTTTCCATGCCATGTCCGACTAGGCATCAGAACTCTTTCCAATAAAGGTAATTATGCGCCTTAACTGGGATTGTTGTATATAGTCCGTTGGCATAAATACAACAATCCATGACTCTTTTTGTCATGGATACGAAGACGCTTCAGAAATCATTCGGCATGAGATGCAAAGAACTCCGCGCTGGACTCGGGTACAGCCAGGAGCAGTTCGCCAATTTGATTGAGATGGATCGTTCCTACTACGCGAGCATTGAAGTCGGTCGGCGTAATGTCAGCCTTTCCAACCTCTGTAAAATTGCCAATGGATTCAACATGTCAATTGCTGCGCTTATGACTGGTGTCACCGACAAAACGGATTAGTCCATCAATCAGCGAACGAAGTGAGCGAATAAATCGGCGGCGTAGCCGACGGCAAGGACACGGTACGTGGCCGCGCAGCGAGCTCTGTGAGCGAAGAGGACGGCATCGCCGTCCCTATTTCTTTATAGATGTATTTCTCTATTAATTGGTTTCACCAAAATGGGTATAGCACAAGCTTCTGAACAGGCGTTTTTATCAAAAACTCAAAGCAGTCGAATCATCAAAATGGTGACATTTTTTACCCTAAATGGGGAAGCGCTTCACCAAAATGGAACCGACTAACGGCTGTTGAAAACTTTTTATCCCCAAAATGGTGTTTTCCTGTTTTCAGTGGAAAACTCGGTAAGTTAAGTTATTTACTTACCAGATTTACAAACAAAAGCAGTTCTTAGCCCTAAAACCAGAACAGGTCAGAAGCAAAAATAACTCCTGACCTGCGATTTCTCTGGTGCCCCCGGGCGGATTCGAACCGTCGACACCCGCTTTAGGAGAGCGGTGCTCTATCCCCTGAGCTACGGAGGCATGTCGTATTAGTGTAGCAGATTTGCGCCACTAACATGCAGCGCACGACCGCTCTTCGAGATAGTCATCTGCGACGTTCTTTAACGACAAGTCGTTTAAGAACGTCCCTAATAACTACCCAACGACTAGTTACCTTTATGGAAGAGGTTTTTGATAACGGAGGGGATGCTCTTGGCGCCCTTAGCCGTCACATCGATAAAGTCAGGCGAACGCACGAGCTTATCCTCGTCAACGTACTTGCGGACCGCACGAAGCGTCTCTTTGTCATCGCGCGTCGAAAACGTAAAGTGACCATTGTCCTTGGTGAAGATGGCAAAACGCGTAATCTTCTTGGTGCCACGCAAAACCTCGGCGGCAATATAGTCGACCTCGTCCCACGGGATTTGAATATAATCCTCGGGATTGCGCTCGTTATAGTACTCAAACGCCTTATTGCCCACCATCACGTTGCCGTGGCTGGTAAGCCCCATCAGGCAGGTTGCCGGCGTTGCAAGATCGACCGTGCTGTTCTGAGATTGCGCCATGCGCGCCTCGCCCTCCAAATAAAACAATCGGACCGCATCCAGTGTACCCACCGGGTGCGGTCCGTTTCAATGGCTCAAAAGCCCTTGCCTAGCAACTCTCGGTCTTAAGCCGAAGCGCGCTTACATGAAGCCGCAGACGCGACCGATGATGCCGACGGCGAAGAGGGCCAGGATGATGACGATCGGGCTGACCTTCTTCTTGAGGAGCTTGCAGACCAGCAGGGTCAGGCACACGGCGGCAAGGCCGGGGATGAGCTGATCGAGGTTGGCCTGAAGCGTGGTGACCTTGACCTGATCAAGGGCAGTACCGCCGATGGAGTTATACATCGTCAGTGCTTCCTTGACACCCTCGGAACCGGAGGGCAGGTTAGCCCAGTCGATAAAGGCGCCAGCAGACTGCGTGACCTTGGAGACGACCGGGGTGAAGGAGATGGACACCCAGCGCTCGACCAGGGCGCCGATGATGAACATACCAAGGATGGAAGCACCCTCGGTGACCTTGCCCATCAGACCGCCGGAGAGGTCCTTGGCGATGGAGGAGCCGACCTTGTAGCCAAACTCCTGCGTGTACCACAGGAAGGCGTAACGGATGATGTTCCACGCGAAGAAGAACAGCAGCGGACCGGCGATGCTGCCGGACAGGGCCAGGGAAGCGCCCAGAGCGCCCAGAATCGGGCGAAGGGTGAACCAGAAGGCGGGGTCGCCGACGCCGGCGAGCGGGCCCATCATACCGACCTTGACGCCCTGAATGGCGACGTCGTCGATCGGAGCACCGTTGGCGCGCTCCTCCTCGAGAGCGAGGGTAACGCCAATGACGGGGGCGGAAACATAAGGATGGGTGTTATAGAACTCCAGGTGACGCTTAAGAGCGGCAATCTGGTCATCCTTGCTGGTGTAGAGCTTCTTGATCGCAGGGATCATTGCGAAGCACCAGCCGCCGTTCTGCATACGCTCGTAGTTCCACGAGCCCTGAAGGAACTGATGACGGAAGCAAACCTTCTTGCGGTCAGCCTTGGTGAGCTGAATCTTGTTCTCTGCCATATGTATCACTCCCCTCCTACTCGTAATCGTTCAGAATATCGCCGAGCGGGTCGCCGGAGCCACCGCCCATGCCGCCACCCTGCTTGGCCAGATCCTTAAGGCCAAGGTAGATGAGGGCAAGGGAGATGCCGATGAGACCAAGGGCGATCAGCGTGAGCTGAGGGATGGCAGCAAGGACAAAGCCGAGGATGAAGAACGGCCAGGTCTCCTTGGTGGCCATCATGTTGATGACCATGGCGTAACCGACGGAAGCGACCATGCCGCCGCCGACAGCCATGCCGCCGGACAGCCAGTCGGGCATAGCGTTAAGCGCGTTGGTAACAGCCTCGGCCGGGATGATGCACAGAAGTACTGCCGGGATGGCGATACGAAGGCCCTGCATGAGGATAGCAGCGTACTGCCAGCGCTCGATGCCGGCGAAGTCGCCCCTCTCGGCGCAACCGTCCATGGCGTGAGCGATAGCGGTGGCCAGGGTACGGCAGATCATGGTCAGGAACAGACCAGCGACCGAAAGCGGGACGGCGACGGCGATGGCGGCGGTAACGGCCTTGGCCGAATCGGTGGCGCCGCCGTTGAGGGCGAGCACCATGATGATCGAAGAAGCGACCGAGGCCAGAGCGGCGTCAGGCGCGACAGCGGCGCCGACGTTAGCCCAGCCAAGGGCCATCATCTGGAGCGAACCGCCCAGGAGGATGCCCTCCTGAAGGTGACCGGTTACGAGACCGATAAGCGTGCATGCCACGAGCGGCTGATGGAACTGGAACTCATCCAGAATGCCTTCCATACCGGCAAGCAATGCGACAATCGCAACAAGCAGAATAGTGATTGCAGACATGTATCGGACCCTCCTTTACTATGCTTGAGCGGCCAGTTCGGCCTTAGCTTTCTTCAACATGGCGTCGAGATCCTCGGAGGAATCCGAAGGAACCTTGCGGACCTCGAACTTGACGCCCTTGGCCTTGAGGGCCTCGAGGGTCTTGACATCGTCGTCGCCCATAGCGACGGCGTTGGTGACGACGACCTTGCCCTTGGAGTGAGCCATAGAACCGATGTTGACTTCCTTGATGTCGACGCCGGCCTCGATGGCCTTGAGCAGATCCTGCGGGTTCTCGAAGAGCAGCATCGCCTTGGTGTCACCAAAGCGCGTGTCCTTGACGACCTCGGCCATCTTCTTGATGGGAACGACGTTGGCATGGACTCCCGGAGGGGCAGCCTGCTCGATCATGGTCTTGCGGAGCTCGTCGTGAGCAACGCCGTCGGAAACCACGATGATGCGGTTGGGGTTGATCTGCTTGGTCCACGTGGTGGCCACCTGGCCATGGAGCAGACGGGTGTCGATACGGACGTGGGCGATCTTGATGTGCCCATCGCCGATGACCGTTCCCGGAGGGATGGCGCCTGCAGGAGCAGCGGCGGCCGCAGCCGGCTTCTTCTCCTCGGGCTCCAGAGACTCGGGCTTGACGCGCACGCCAGCCTTAGCCTCAGTCACGAGATGTTTTGCGATCGCATGTGCAGTGTTCTTTGCGTCAAAGCGCTGCGAATATGCCTCGATGAGCATAGGCAGGTTGACACCGGTGACGATAGCCCAGGAATCATGGCCCTCGATGAGCCCGCTGATCTGGTTGAACGGCGTGCCGCCCCACAGATCAACAAGGAAGAGCACCTGCTCCTGGTCCTCGAAGGAAGCGATTGCTTCCTCGACCTTGGCACGGAAGTCGTCGGGGCCCATGCTCGGCTCGAGCGAGACCACGGCTACAGACGGCTGATCGCCAAAGACCATCGAGCCCGTCTGCTTGATTCCAGCAGCCAAGTCCCCGTGGCTAGCAAGAACAATACTTACCATCACATAACCTCCTTTTTGTCTACGTATTTCCTACACGACATGAAAGGAGTATACCTGTTTGCTTTGTGGAATTATAGCTAAAACTGCAAAAGGTTGGATTATTTGTTTAAACGTCATGGTTTGTTACAAGTTGATTACGTTGCCGCTTTTTGACTCATTACCCGCCAAGGCGTCGCTCATCAAACCTTACATTTTGCAGATACAAGCAGGCTGTTCATTAATATAGTTTTTAGGCAAGCGCGAATGCGCTTGTACTGTCGCTATTTTGTTTAAACAGACATAACTTGACTATTAGCATGACTTATGCACTAGCGCAAGTAGCCATTGGGGACGTTCTTAAACGACTAGTCGTTGGGGACGTTCTTGATTGACTAGTCATGTAAGAACGTCCCCAACGACCAAGTTAGGCGATGTGGAGGGGGTTGGCGGCGTCGACGGCGTCGGGGGCGTCGGAAGGACCGTCGGGGACAGCGTCTGCAGGGTCCTCGTCGGGAGTCTCGATCTGCTTGATCATGACCTCCTGGCCCTGCAGCAGGTATGTCTCGCCGCTGCCGCAATGAGGGCAGGTCTTGCCGTGCTCGACCGTCGCGTAGTCACGGCCGCATGCCTCACAATGCGTCACGGCCTCGACAGGCTCCACGATAAGCTCCGCGCCCTGCGTGATAGGCTTTTTATCCGCCGCCCAGCGCCAAGCGTCGAGCAGCAAGTCGGGAACGACGCCCGAGACCTCGCCCAGCAGCAACGTCACGCTCGAAACGCGACTCACGCCATTGGCACGCGCCACGTTCTCAACATCGCGAATGATGTGATAGACGATTCCGAGCTCGTGCACTTTATATCCTTCCGCCGTTCTAACGAACGGCGGCCGGCTTGACGCTGCGCGAACCCCAGACGGGCGATCTGCCTTTCAATCGTCGGGCATGGGCAAAAGCCCTATGCCCTCCTCTTTCAAGGCACCTCGCCACGTCTGGGGCCCGTTCGCTGTCCAACCGCCTTCTGCGCCGTTCGCTTACTCGTTACGCTCTTTTACTTCTTCCCGAATTTGATCTTGATGGCACGCTTGAGCGCGTACTTACCCAGGCTCGGGAGCTTTTGCTCGTATTTGACCATCGTTGAGCACTCGGGGCGGTCGCGATCCAGATGGATGGCGTCGAACGCGCACTTGGTGGTGCACAGGCCGCAGCCGATGCACTTGTTGGGGTCGACGATCGAGGCACCGCAACCCAGGCAACGGGCGGTCTCGGCGCGCACCTGTTCCTCGGTAAAGGTCTCAACGTACTCGCTAAACGGCGCGGCCTTCTCGCGCTCGCGGTCCACGTGGGCAACCTCGCGGCTCGCGTTGTCATAGCTCTCGATCACGGCGTCGTCGCGGTCGAGCGCGGTGTAGCGGCGCTGGTTGCGACCGATGGTGAGCGTGGATCCCGGCTGCACAAAGCGATGAATGGACACGGCGGCCTCATGGCCGGCGGCGATGGCATCGATGGCAAAACTCGGACCGGTGTAGACGTCGCCGCCCACAAAGATGTCAGGTTCGGCGGTCTGGTAGGTCTGGGGATCGGCAAGGGCACCCTGGCCACGGCCAAGCTCCACCTTGGAGCCAGCCAGCAGATCGCCCCACACAATGGACTGACCGATGGACATGACCACGCGGTCGGCATCGACGCGACGCAGGTTATTCTCGTCGTACTCGGGCGCAAAACGGCCCTCGTCGTCAAAGACGCGCGTGCAGCGCTTAAAGGTGATGCCACATACGCGACCGGCCTCGTCCAGGTGGACCTCCTTGGGGCCCCAGCCGCAGCTGATGTGCGCGCCGTCCTCAATGGCCTCGCGACGCTCCTCCTCGCTGGCGGGCATCTGGGCCTCGCTCTCCAGGCAGAACATCTCAACGTGCTCGGAGCCCAGACGGCAGGCGTTGCGGGCAACGTCGATGGCCACGTTGCCGCCGCCCACCACGATAGTGCGGCCGGGCAGCGCGTCAATCTTGCCGCTGTTGACCTCGCGCAAGAAGTCGACGGCCACGGTCACGTCCTCGGCATCCTCGCCCGGAATGCCGGCAAGGCGGCCGCCCTGGCAGCCAATAGCCATGTAGAAGGCCTTAAAGCCCTGCTCGCGCAGCTCGTCGAGCGTCACATCACGACCGACCTCCACGCCATAGCGGAACTCGGCACCCATCAGGCGAATAACCTCAACCTCGGCCTCGATGACGTCCTTCTGCAGCTTAAAGCTGGGAATGCCGTAGGTAAGCATACCGCCCGGGCGCTCGTTCTTCTCGAACACGACGGGCTTGTAGCCCTTCTCGGCCAGGTAGAAAGCGCAGGACAGGCCGGCCGGACCGGCACCGATAATAGCGATCTTCTGGTCGAAGCCGCCGGCACGCGTCGGGGTCACCACAGGTGGGACATAGCGGGTCGCGGCATCCAGATCGCGCTGGGCGATGAACTTCTTGACCTCGTCGATAGCCACGGCGGCGTCCACACGACCGCGGGTGCAGGCATCCTCACAGCGGCGGTTGCACACGCGGCCGCAGATTGCGGGCAGCGGGTTCTCGCGTTTGATGAGCGCCAGCGCCTCGTCATAGCGACCCTGAGCCGCGAGCTTCAAATAGCCCTGAACGGCAACGTGCGCGGGGCAGGCCGTCTTGCAGGGAGCGGTGCCGGACTCATGCGTCTCGATGCGGTTGTCGTTGCGGTAGTTGGGCGACCACTTGGTGTGGTCCCACTTGGTGGCATCGGGCAGCTCCTGGCGCGGATACTCGGGCACCTGTCCGCCGGCCTTTTTGCTGCAGAGCTTCTGGCCGAGCTTGGCTGCACCAGCCGGACACACCTCAACGCAGCGACCGCAGGCCACGCACTTGTCCTTCTCGACCTTGGCGACATAGGCCGAGCGCGACAGGTTGGGTGTGTTGAACAGCTGCGAGGTGCGCAGGGCGTAGCACACGTTAACGTTGCAGTTGCAGATGGCGAAGATCTTGTTCTCGCCGTCGATATTGGTGATCTGGTGCACAAAGCCGTTGTCCTCGGCCTGGCGCAAGATGTCGTAAACCTCGTCGCGGGTCACGTAATGGCCACGATTGGTCTCGACCACGTAGTCGGCCATATCGCCCACGGCAATGCACCAATCTGCCGGGTCGTCGGCGCAGCCCTCACCCATCACGCGACGGCTCGCGCGGCAGCTGCAGGTGCTGGCGGCATATTTGCCATCGTATTTGTCGAGCCAATGCTCGATATGCTCGATCGGCACCGACGTGCTCGCAGCATCGATGGCCTTCTCGACCGGAATGACGTGCATGCCGATGCCGGCGCCTCCGGGCGGCACCATCGGCGTGGCGCGGGACAGCGGGCCCTTGGACGCCTGCTCAAAGAACTTGGCATAGACCGGGTGCTCCTCGAGCTGGCTCACGCGCATGTTGAGGAACTCGGCAGAACCCGGCACCAGCATGGGCAACACCCATTGCTTGGCACGCTCGGGGTTTTCCCAGTTGTACTCGAGCAGACCCGTGTAGCTCATGTCGTCGAGCATCTTCTCGATATCGGCCTCGGGCATGCCGGTGAGCTTGACCATCTCGGGCAGCGTATAGGGACGGCGCATCTTCATCTTGCAGAGCACTTCGGCCTGCTCGTCGGTTGCGGCCTCGGCAAACGACCAGTACTCGTAGCCCAGCAGCTCGTCGCGGTGCAGCAGACGGTTGGTGCAGTGCTCGCACAGCTTGACGATTGCCTCGCGCGGATGCTCCGGCAGCGGCGGCACAAACTCCGCGCCAATGTCGGGCTCGGTGTAGCTAATCCCCGGTCCGTTGAGAATCATGGTCGTCCCTTCTCTTGCCGCAGCCCGACGAGGCCGCAGCGCCCCTCTTTTTTTGCAGGCCGGGCATGCCCCCATGCCGTTCACCCGCCATTAGTTGACATTGTGTCAAAAACAGTATTGACGAACCGTCAACAATATTCAAGACTGTTAGGTAAACGGTCGGGCAAAAGAGGATGAAAGGCGGCAAACGCATGAGCGATAACACAGTGAACATCTCTGTGGCCGACGCCGTCCCCGCGCCCGATAGCGCGGCAAAGCGCTTGACGGGCGACGAACGCCGTCGCGAGATTCTCGCCGCCGTGCGCACCGTAAGCTCCGAGCTGGGCGTGTCGCATCTATCCGTCTCGGCCGTGACCAAGCGAGCCGGCTGCACGCGCTCATTGTTCTACCACTACTTTGCCGATATGGACGCCGCCGTCACCGCTGTTATGGACGAGGCGATCGACGGCTTCATTACCGAGCTCGAGCAGTGGAATGCCAGCCGCACGGTTGGCGACATCGAGGGCGCGCTCGACACCGTCGCCCCGCTCTTTAAGCGCCTGGTCGTGAGCGGCCACGAACTGCCGAGCACCCTGACCTCCAGCAGCGGCGCGCTCTACGGCGGCTTTCTGCACAATGTGGTCCAGCGCGTGGCGCAGTATATCTGCGACACCACCGTGGTGGATTTTGTCGCCCATCATGAGCTACGCATCGACCATGTCTACGAGACGTTCTACACCCTCATCATGGGGTTGTTGATGTATATCCGCACGCACCCCGATGTACCCGACGAGACGGTCAAGGAAATCATCGCCTCGACACTCCACATCGAGGGCTATACCGCCAAGTATCCCGAGCGCAGACCCGGAAACTGACGACATTTGGCCAAACTGCCCGCGATCGGAAGAGGGGCCGCGGGCTTGTGAAAGGAGAGCAGCATGCTGTTCGATGTTTGGGGTAGCGATACCCTTATCCACTGGGCCGGCTGGGCCATGGTCTTTGTTGGCCTGATCGTGCTCAACGAGGTCGGCCGCCGCACCAAGCTCGGCGCCGCCATTATCTTTGGCGTGGCTCCGCTGGCCATGACCATCTACTGCATCGCCATCGCCGTCGGCGTTTCGCAGGGCGCCGAGTGGGCGCTCACCAACCCCACCCATGTGTACCAGAACAGCTGGTTCCACTACGCCAAGGTCTACGCGGCGTTGGCCGGTTGCTGGGGCTTCATTGCCATTAAGTATCAGTGGGGCAAGATCGGCAAGGCGCATTGGTTCCGCGCGTGGCCGTTTGTGATCGTCGCTATCAACATCATGATCGCCGTCGTGTCCGACTTCGAGAGCGCCTATCACTTCTTTGTCCTGGGCGAGTCCACCTGGGTCACCTCCGAAGGTGCTACGCAGCTGGCCGGCTGGAACAACGTGTTCAACGGCATCGCCGGTATCATCAACATCTTCTGCATGACCGGTTGGTGGAGCGTCTACGCCTCCGAGGACAAGACCGACATGCTGTGGCCCGACATGACCTGGGTCTACATCATCGCCTACGACATCTGGAACTTCTGCTACACCTACAACTGCCTGCCCACCCACTCCTGGTTCTGCGGCTTTGCGCTGCTGTTGGCGCCCACCGTCGCCGCCTTTATCTGGAACAAGGGCGGCTGGATTCAGAACCGCGCCTTTACGCTGGCCATTTGGTGCATGTTTGCCCAGGTGTTCCCGTACTTCCAGGAGGAGTCCATCTTTGTGACCCACTCCACGCTCGACCCCGGCGCCGCTACCGCGGTCTCGATCGCCGCACTGGTCGCCAACGTCGCCGCGATCATCTACATCGCCTACCGCGCCAAGAAGCTCGGCCGCAATCCCTACAAGCAGGATGTCTTTGAGGGCACCAGCGATTGGGAGAAGGCTACCGCTCGCCGCGCCAAGGTTGACTACGCGCACGCCGAGTAACATGTTGGCCGCTGTTGGCACTTGAGCATAGGCCCGCTCACCAGGCCTTTCAATCCAATGTCTCGCAGAGCCCCCGAAAAGCGTTTCGCTCGCTTTCCGGGGGCTTTTTGTCGTTGCGCCTCTATTCATTTATTCAAAAACACGCGCATATATAAAATCGGATTTCAAATCATGCGGCGGCTCTATGGAGCCCCGTTTTTGGGTACAGTGTTGTCCCGATATCGAGCTTGGGGGATATATGAAAGATGAGACGACGGGCCAAGAGGATGCGGCCCAAGATGCAGAAGCGTGTGCCGAGGCCCTGGAGAGCCTAGACCAGATCGCGCTGGCCGAGATTGCGTTTGACGATTCGAGCGTTGATGTGCAGGATGAGCCGGAAATCGAGGCGCAGCCCGATGATCAGGATGCAAAAGACGATGGCGCCGCGCCCACCGAAGATGAGGCTGGGCACGAGGAATCCGAATGCGAGGCCGACGACCAGCCCGAATCCGACACGAGCGAGGAAACCATCTTGCTCGACAGCTTGCCGGCCGAAGATTCGCTGACCCGCGAGCTCCCTGGCTTAGGCTCCGCGCCTGCCGTGGACGAGACCATCGCCATGGGCGATATTCCCCTACCGTCCGTTCCTTCGGCACATGAGGCCGAGGTCCGCCATCGCAAGATGTCGCCCAAGCGCCGCAATCTAATGGTCGCCGGCGCTGTGGCCGTCGCGCTCGTCGCCGGCGGCGCAGGCTACGCAGCCTGGAACGGATACCGGCAAGAGCAGGCTGCCATCGCCGCCGCCAATGCCCACACGATGATGTCGGTGCAGATTGGCGTACATGCCGCGGGCCTCGACTGTTCCACCGGCTCCAAGATTCCCGTACAGGTGAGCGGCCAGGATTCTGACGGCTCCTCTGTGAGCGAAACACTCTATGTTGACGAGCACGGCCGTGGCATCAAACTGCTACCCGGTGACTATACGCTCTCCATTGCCGCTTCCCCCATCGCATCCGACGGCACCGTCTATACCGTGCCGACCACCAAGGCGCAGGTCACGATCAAGAGCGACGGACAGGACCTAAGCAGCCAGGCCGCCTTTAAGCTCAAGGTGCCTTCGGCCGACACGGTAACCGACGACCAGATCGATGCCGCCGCCAAATATGCCGAGGAGGGAGGCGCGAGCTCCGCCGCTACCGCCAAGGTGCTCCAGCAGGCGGCAACCGCGCGGCGCGACGCCGCCGTCAATGCCGTGAGCGCGCAAAAGGCACAGGCGGCCCGTGATGCCGACGCCCGTCACAAGGCAACCGACCTCTACCAGCTCGATATCCCCGTCGAGTGGTACGGCAAGGTCGAGACTTGGCAAAATGGCAGCACGCTATGCATCTATCTTGCCGGCGACAGCGATACACCGATTGTGACGCTCGTCGCAGTGCGCGAGGGCGAGAGCTTTACGCCCGATGAGGGCGATACGGTTTTGGGTGCGGCCAACCTAGGCAACGGCTACACCGTCTACGCCAGCGGCCCCGTCTATCCGTACGTGGTGCCCCAGACCATCAACGGGCGCACGCAGGACCCCGTGTCGACCTATCCCATGGACACGGCCATTAAGCTTGTCGAGCTTACGACCGGCAACCGCTACACCTACAGCCAGATCAAGAACGTACTGGTCGGCAAAGACGGCAAAGCCGACGCCGCGACCAAACTCGAGACCGACTATCTCGCCCAGATTCTCCTGCCGAGCATCAAGGCCCAGGACTAGCCGGTCCGAAGACAGCCGCCCAACACCCACATCCCTAACGCAGTTGCGGTGAAATAGGGACCGTTTTTGCTGGTAAAACCGCAAAACAGTCCCTATTTCACCGCAACTTATTGGTGGCCTTTTGGGTGGCACTCAGCGCCACGGATCGGCTTCGAACATTGGCTCGCGCTCGGGGCGGCGATCGCTGTAGGGATCGTAGCCGTCGTCGTCCTCGTTCTCGGCACGGATGTAGGGGTCGCGCGGCTTGGGTGCCGGCTTAGGCGCAGGCTTGGGTGCGGCGGGTGCGGCATCGGTCGCTGGCGCGCTTGTCTTGATCTCGTCTTTCATCTGCATAGCTCCTTGCCATGTACTCACGTTCAACACCATCGATTGTCGCACGAAAAAGGGCGGCGGACCCAATTGGATCCGCCGCCCTTGGCGTTTAGAGACGGCTGGTAGATTTTAAGGCATGTCCCAAAAATCTACTCGGCGTCGGGGACCTCGTAGGTGGCCGACGGCGTGTTGTCGCACACGACGGTAAAGCCGCCGTCCTTGTCAACGTCGACCGTCACCTGATCGCCCTCGCGCACCGTGCCGTCGATGATGGCGGCGGCGATGGCATCCACGACCTCGCGCTGGACCAGACGCTTGAGCGGACGAGCACCAAAGACCGGGTCCAAGCCGCCCACGGCGAGCATCTGCTTGGCTGCCGGGGTGATGGCAAGCGTCATGCGCTCCTTGGCCAGACGTGCGCGGACGTCGGCGAGCTGGATGTCGACGATCTTCTCGATCTGCGCCATGCCGAGCGGATGGAACACCACGATGTCGTCGATACGGTTGAGGAACTCGGGACGGAAAGTCTGAGCCATGGCCGCGTCGACCTGATGGCGCATCTCTTCCTCGTCCTTGCCGGAAAGCTCGGCGATAGCCTTGGAGCCCACGTTGGACGTCATGATGATGATCGTGTTCTTAAAGGACACCTGACGACCCTGGCCGTCGGTCAGACGACCGTCGTCGAGCACCTGCAGCAGCACGTTAAAGACATCCGGATGAGCCTTCTCCATCTCGTCGAGCAAGATCACGGAGTACGGACGACGGCGCACGGCCTCGGTGAGCTGGCCGCCCTCGTCGTAGCCCACGTATCCCGGGGGCGCACCGATCAGACGCTGGACGCTGAACTTCTCCATATACTCGGACATGTCGATGCGCACGAGCGCGCGCTCGTCATCGAACAGGCACTCGGCCAGCGCCTTGGCGAGCTCGGTCTTGCCCACGCCGGTGGGGCCCAGGAAGAAGAAGCTGCCGATGGGCTTGTCCGGATCGGAGAGGCCCGCACGGCTGCGGCGCACGGCCGCGGCAACGGCGGAGACGGCCTCGTCCTGGCCGATGACGCGCTTATGCAGCTCGCCCTCCAGGCCCTTGAGCTTGTCGAGCTCGCCCTGCATCATCTTGGACACGGGCACGCCGGTCCAGGCGCTCACGACCTCGGCAATCTCGTCGGAGGTCACCTGCTCGTTGAGGCCCTCGCCATCCTGCTGCTTTTGTGCCTCGAGCGCGGCCTCGGAATCCTGAATCTGCTGCTGCAGACCCGGAATCACGGAGTAGCGCAGCTCGGACGCACGGCCCAGATCGCCGTTGCGCGTCGCGCGCTCCTCTTCGCTTCTGGCCTCGTCGAGCTGCCCCTTAAGCTCCTGCACGTGGTCGATGGCGTTCTTTTGGTTGAGCCAGCCGGCCTTTTGCACGTTGAGTTTTTCCTGGACCTCGGCAATCTCTTGGCGCAGAGCCTCCAGACGCTCCTTGGAGGCGTCGTCGGTCTCCTTCATGAGCGCCTGCTCCTCGATCTGCAGCTGGGTGAGCTGACGCGTGGTGGCATCGATCTCGACCGGCATGCTGTCGAGCTCCATGCGCAGGCGGCTTGCGGCCTCATCGACCAGGTCGATGGCCTTGTCGGGCAGGAAGCGGTCGGCGATGTAGCGATCGGAGAGGTCGGCGGCCGCCACGAGCGCGCTATCGGTGATGTGCACGCCGTGGAAGATCTCGTACTTCTCCTTGAGGCCACGCAGGATCGAGATGGTGTCCTCGACGGTAGGCTCGCTCACCAGAACGGTCTGGAAACGACGTGCAAGCGCCGCGTCCTTCTCGATGTACTTGCGGTACTCGTCGAGCGTGGTCGCGCCGATTGCGTGCAGGTCGCCACGGGCGAGCGCCGGCTTGAGGATGTTGCCGGCGTCCATGGAGCCCTCGGTGGCACCCGCGCCCACGATGGTGTGGAGCTCGTCGATGAACAGGATGACCTTGCCTTCGGATTTCTGGACTTCCTTGAGCACGGCTTTCAAGCGGTCCTCGAACTCGCCGCGATACTTGGCGCCGGCGACCAGTGCGCTCATGTCGAGCTCGATGAGGTCGCGGTCGCGCAGGGTGCTCGGCACGTCGCCGGCCACGATACGCTGAGCGATGCCCTCGACGATGGCTGTCTTGCCCACGCCCGGCTCGCCGATGAGCACGGGGTTGTTCTTGGTGCGGCGGGACAGGACCTGGATGGTGCGGCGGATCTCATCGGTACGGCCGATGACCGGGTCGAGCTTGCCGGCGCGAGCGAGGTCGCAGATGTTGCGGCCGTACTGCTCCAGGGCCTCAAACTGGGTCTTGTCCTCGGCAGACGTCACGCGGTCATCGCCACGCAGCTCCTCGTAGACCTGCTCGATGCGCTCCTTGGTAACGCCGGCGTCGCGCAGCACGCGGCCCGCCTCGCCCTTGTCCTCGGCAAGCGCCATGAGCAGATGCTCGGTCACCACAAAGCTGTCGCCCATCTTGGTGGCCTTTTTCTCGGCCTTCTCGATGACGCGGACGAGCTCGTTGGAAAGACCCATCTGCTGGCCCTCGCCCGAAACCTTGGGCGCATGGTCGATGGCATCCTGCGTGGAGCGCGCGAGCTGGGCGGGATCGGCGCCAATGCGCTCGATGATCACGGAGATATTGCGCTCACCGGCACCGAGCAGGGCGGACAGCAGGTGGATCGGCTCCACCGCGCCGGCCTGCGCGTCGGCGGCCGTGCTCATGGCGGTCTGCAGCGCCTCGCGCGACGTCATTGCTAGCTTATCGATTCTCATGGAATCACCTCTCTTGGGGTGGCCGCCCTACGGGGCGGCTTCACGTTGTTCGAGAAGTATTGTTGCCAGCTTTGCGCGTTCTTATACACAAATCTAAGTGTCTCTATATAAGATTTTCTGAGTGATTGAAGGATAGGGCACTGAGACGTCGGCCCGCTGTGGCCCCGGCACGCTACCGTCTCGACCTGTAACATCTAGCAGTCATTTTTGGTCCTAGGTGTTACAGAATGAGATGAAATGTTCAGCAGCTCCCGTTTATCTAAATCTGTAACAACTACTCGGCAAATAAGGGTCTACCTGTTACAGAACGAGACAAACAGAAGACACCCGAATCGAAAATCTCAATCTGTAACACCAGACCCACTTTTAGCGGCCAGGATGTTACAGATCGAGACAAACCGAGAACTACTACAAAGGGGACGGGCGCCTTTGTGGTGGTCGCGGTCTCTACTCCTTCGCCGAACTCGTGCTTCCCGATTCGGCGGTCCAGGGCATCTCATCCTCGAACAGCCATGTACGGGCAGACCCACTATCGCGCGCAGTCTGCGGGTCGGGCAAGCAGGTCTGTTCATAGGCATCTTGGATACACTGGGCCATAAAATCGTTGAGCTCGGTCTGGTCGCCCTCCATGACATAGGCGGCATCACCGTCCATGATGTAGATGCCCGGACCCTCATTGCCCTCGTAACCCGGATCGTACGAGACATCACACAGTTTGGTGCCGCTCGTGGTATCCAACTCGATGGAAGAGCGGTATCCACCGACCATGTCGTTCGCCTTTGCCCGATAGGACGCATATCCGTACCAGCGCTTAAAGGTTTTACCCTTGAGTAACTCAGATGCTTTGTCGATCAGACCCTCATCCATGGTGTAGCGCATAGCTCCAAGCTGGATGAGCGGGTAATTACTAATCCCCAGCACCGCCGGCTGCTCATCGAAATCAACGGTAATCGTATCGGGCTTGGTATCGCCGGTCAGGAACTCAACAGATTGAGTTATGGGCTTGACCACGGGCTCCGTCACCGCAGTTGGCAGAAACGACATGCCAACAACGCCCATGCCAATCACAGTGACAACCAGCGCCAAAGCAATCAATCCAATACGGACAGAACGTCTCACGGCAAAACACCTCGCAACATGACCCATGTCTGTTGAGCTAATGATACCGCCTACAGACAGTATTCAAGAAAGAGAGTCAGCCCTAACGAATTCGATATTGTTGTTCTTGATCGTTATGGGGTTAGAATTGAATTGCTATCCGAGGATATTCATTTTTATCGTCTCGTCCTTGACAGCCCTTCGTCTCAAGGAGCGCAATATGAAGCCGCCTCAGCCTCGTTCCGCTGGCCGTAACGCCATCATCATTCTCACTGTTTCCATCTTGATACTCTTCCTTATCGTCGTCGCGCCCTTTTCCCTTGGTATCGCCTCGCCCTTCGATTTGTGCGGGATGATCGACGCCGGCTCACGTGCCACCTCGCTCTCTTTTATCTGCCGCGGCGTGTTTTACGAAGACGCAATTCCCACCGGGCTTTGGCGGTCAAAGCTGCCGCTGCTCGGTCAGGTCGATGGACGTTCTCCCTACTTCAACCTTGAACCTCAAGCGATGAACTATCTGATCGATGACCAGCCCCTTGCCTCCATCACCCTCGCTTACGACTATGCTCCAAACACCGATGAGCGTCACATGAACCAAGTCCTCGACAAACTGCTTGAACAGTGCGGGCTCACCGATGAGGTCGGCCGAACCGTCGACAGCGACCAGAAATTAAAGCGAACAGAACTCTGCCGCATTGGAAAAATCAGAGAGCGAGGCGGAGCTGCCTACTGGCAGGCCTGGGCGATTCGCGACAAGAGCGAATTTGGGTACAGCACCTATATGGTCACCGTCTATACAGAAGACGGGATCAAGGACAATGTTGACGATTTTGCGTCGTCCAAACTCGGCATCCTCAAAACGACCAAACCCGCCAGCCCGGATGAAATCCTGTAGGGACGTTCATTAATATGCACCTCAAGGGCACACACCACCACGAAGGGGACAGGCACCTTCGTGGTGGTTTTCGGCCCCAGTGCCCTACTGTCTCGATCTGTAACATCTAGCGGTCATTTTTGGGCCTAGGTGTTACAGATCGAGACAAAGGGGCTGGCAGCCGGCCGTTCATCTCAATCTGTAACAGTTACTCGGCAAATAAGGGTCTACCTGTTACAGATCGAGACAAACCGCGGGCACCCCAGCCGAAAATCTCAATCTGTAACACCAGGCCCGCTTTTAGCAACTCAGGTGTTACAGATTGAGACAACCTGAACCACCACAAAGGTGCCTGGGTCGCGCGCGCAGACGTGGTGTAAGAGCGTCCTGAGGTCCGTCGCTGCAAATCC